>Ga0126339_10001573_pt1 | contig 15648 bp, 6 predicted proteins | sample OrbTmetagenome_2_FD_92532 | JGI IMG/M metagenome (GOLD analysis project Ga0126339, IMG submission 92532) | Coral microbial communities from Petempiche,Puerto Morelos, Mexico - Orbicella T R C metagenome | ecosystem: Host-associated > Invertebrates > Cnidaria > Coral | place: Petempiche,Puerto... | reverse complement strand
TTTATGCCACGATTTGACGATGGGATGTCAAAGCCTTCGTTTGTTTTGCCAAGAGATGGCTCGGAAATGTTTGGTTTGTCGTAAGAAAAGGCTGGTCCATCAACATCTATTGTTCTCTCACCTCTAGCTTTTGGGACGTCAAATTCAGGCGACTTTAATCCAGGCCTTGGTTGTTGTGCTGATACATCAGTATCTGGAGTATGTATATCAAAATCGGGACCAGTAGCTCTTCCATCACTGGCAGCATCAAGCTTGCTTATGGCAGGTTTTTCCAGTTCCAAATTGAATTCTGGTGCATTGGCGTCGAATCCCACGCTTGGCTTCTCAGTGTCAATATTTAGGCCAGATCGGTCTGTGGATCTCTGGACCTCCGGTACGTTCAAACCAAACTGAGCATCTCCCTTTGTCTTTCTATACGGCTCATCTTTGTCAGCACCACCTGTGCACGACAAACAGTTTCCACGCTTTTTCTTTGAGGAAGAAAAATTTAAATCGGCAGACGGAACGTCCGGCCTTTCCTTTGGATCTCTCATTTTCCTCGTTGAAACATCAACTTCAGGTCCTGATATTCGTGTGCTTAGTTTAGCTTTTGGTCTAACATCTGGTCCACTGACATCAAAATCCACGTCTTCGTTAGAGACATCTGGGGCATTGATTTCCGGACCTCTTGTATTCACTGCGATGCCTGACGTTCCTGGTGAGATTGTTCTATTTTCCCCGCTCAGTTCAAAGTCTGGTCCAGCGGCACGGAGTCCAAACTCCTTGTTCATTCCACTTTCCTCAAAATAAGGACCGGATCGACTTAAGTCGAACTTGTCAACTTTCTTCATTTCCAGTGATCCGTCGGGTCCACTTAAATCATATCCAACATTTCCCTTAGTTTTCCTGTAAGAATCATCTTTGTCACCATCGCCTGCGCACGTAAAGCAACTGCTACGCTTTTTCTTTGTAGAAGGAACATCTAACTCGGCAGATGGGACGTCAAATTGTGCTCGTCGGTCTTGAAGTTTACCAGCAGGAACGTCGACATCAAGTCCTGAAATCTCGGGCTTCATTTTCTCTCCTCTTGTGTCGATATGTGGGGCATTGACACTTTGATCTCCATTCAACGATCGCTCAGGAACTTTCGAAGACACATGTGAGGATGGCAAAGAGACGTTTGGACCAGAGATCTCAATATTTCCCTGTTGATCACTCTTTGGAATATCTACGTCAGGTGCAGATGCGTGAAGTCCTAGTTCCTTTGGTTGAAAATTTGCCGTGTCTCCTCCAAGATTATTGTGAGTGCCATTTACATCGAAGCTATCACCAGTTCTCATTTCCACTGATCCATCAACATCAGGTCTATTAAAATCAATAGCAACGTTCCCTTTTCTTTTTTTGTACGGTTCTTCTTTGTCGGTGCCAACAGCACAAGAAAAGCAGTTTCTTCGCTTTTTCTTTTTGATTGGCAAATCTAACTCTGAAGATAGAATACCGGCTTTTCTCTCTGGACCTTCCACTTGAAAAGCAGAAACATCAACATCAGGCCTGAACATTGGCGTTCTGAAGTTGCCTTCTGGTGTTGTGATGCCTGGGCTATCTGAGTGTAGCTGTACCTTTGGATTTATTTCGAAGTCCTCTTCTTCAACCGATGGTCCAGACAAATTTCCACTCGCATTCGTAGACGGAACGGAAAAGTTAGGTCCCATTGCATGAAGTCCTAATCCTTTTCCATCAGGATCTGACCCCGCGCCAATTTTCCCGTCTGCTTTAATATCAATAGACCCATCCAAATTTGGCTTGTCCAAATCTAATCCAGCATTCGCCTTTCCTTTGCGGTAAGGCTCGTCTTTGTCGTCACTGGACACGCAAGAGAAACATTTGCCACGTTTTGTTTTAGGTGAAGGCAGATTCAAGTTAGAAGACGGATCATTAAGATCAATGTTTGAATACACATTTGGTCCAGGTACTTGCGTTTTTAGGTTTACTTCAGGCTTATCCACTTGCGGTCCACTCACGTCGAATCCTGGTTTCTCTGCAGAAACGTCTACTTCTTCTAGATCAGGAGCATCACCTTGCAGTCCCTCAATTTCGACAGATGGAACCCCTGCTTGTAACGTCGGCTCCATGTCAATTTTGCAGAATTCCTCTACAGGTCCTTTAGGTAGATCCAAGGATGCATCTGCCAAGGAGCGAAATCGTTTAAAAACCCAAACAAATACAGAATAAAGAAAAGATGTTAAAAGGTAAAAATGATTTGGGCTCGTAATCCAGCGGTCTCGGGTTCGAGTCCCGCTCTGACCACTACCTCGATTTGTTTCACGGTAGCCCAGTGTTCAAAAATCCTCCATCCCGCTCGTAAATAGCCAATTGGTTTGCCTCCGGCCAGTTGGGATTCTTAACAATGTTATGTTCAATTTGAATTATTTGTTGCAGTTGTTTGTTCGGCCCCACTAGCCTTTGCGCTATTAACACTGCTAAGGGTAAATAAAGGTTACGTTTTTATATTTATATAAACTGCGTCACTAGTATTAAATAATAGTTAATTGAAATTGTTAAATGTACAATGCAATATACAAAGGACCTATAGCAGCCATGAAACAAGTCAATTTGGCTTTGAATTAAAATGTAATATACAAGCTAGGATGCAATAGACAAGAATGGTAACTCAAAACCATGATGGTGCAAAATAAGTTGTCATTTACCAAAACTTTAGATTATCTTTACTTTCTTTACAACACATACATACCCTTTCCTTTGTATAAGGCATTTTTCAACAGCGTGAGTTGTAGCTTTGGTTTCTCATCATCTCGAAGGAGGCTCATAGCTCTATCATAGGGCATGCCTTCAATAGGGACACCATTAATTCCGATGATCTTGTCTCCTAAAAAGAGAGAGATTTTTCTTCATTAATGAGACGTTGGCATTTCAACTGTCGTCACTAACCATCTAGAGGCAATTATCCAAAGGTATTTATCAACCATTGTTTTTTAGTCCTTAATGATTGCTAATTTTTCCATTCAATCAATGAGTTTTTCATTCTGGACAGATTCATACAGACTAGAAATAACCCGGTAAAACAAAGTAAATTGTAAATACAAGGTGTTCAGTTTATTAACCCGGTTCCAGATTTCATCTGATAAGGTTAGATGAATGATAGTTTCGTAGCCTAAAGCTCATTAGATTAAACTCTCTCACCTTTGTCCATGAGACCTGTTTTAGCTGCAATACCACCTGGCGTGACTTCATTAACAAACAAGGCAGGAGATGGCAAATTCTTATCCCTCGCTATCAACAGACCGAAACCTCCATGCTCAGGGCGGTCAAGATCGACATCAATGGTTTCCTGCGGGAAAGGAAACATCGTTATTACGAAAGAGACACGGGAAGGAGGCTGCATGTATATGGAACGCATTCTTCTCGTATTGTGTTTTTGGGGCTCAAATTCGAATCGGGTGGTCCGGCTTACTCTCCCAATGTCTATTTTCAACCAGAAGCATCAATCTATTACAGCGAGGTGAAATAATGCCAGAGGTATCTTGTAATAAAGAAGTATCATTCAAGGGGAGTTGCAATTCCCTGGGGTTACTTTGCGCTACGCCGGGACTGAAGTTAATTATTGATCGAAAGCATTCACCCTAATTTTATAAAACCTGCAATATCTCCCGTTTGTTCCTCGTATGTCCATTATCTTTCGTTATAATATAACGGTGAGAAATGTAGCATCTCTACTGAACAGTTTCTTCGAAGATCCTCAGACGGCTAAATTCCGCACTGTAGAACACTTTTAGATCAACGTATCATGTAGTCCGACCTTAAGTTTGATAGCCAGCTTGAACTTGTAACAAAGCATATTCCCGATTATAACATTTGCTTACCAAATTCTTCGGTCCATCCACGTTAAACGTAGGCTTGGCTGGACTCTTGATGACGACATTAGCATCTGCACCTGGAAGGCTTCCACCTGACAAACCACTTGCTGATAGTTCATTTTCCGGGAGATCAACGCCTGGATGCGTTCCTTCAGGAAGGTTCAGGTCCGGGCGATTCCCACCTGTGAGATTCTTGTCAAGGGAAGGATCCCAATCCATGTCAATCTTTACATCCCCCTTACGAGAGGGAGGTTTTATGCCTGGATGCCCACTCATATCGACTTTGACGTCTCCCTTATGACTTAGGGGCTTTATAGATGGACTGCCATCCATGTCAATTTTGAATTCTCCTTCGTGGTGAGGTGGCATGTCAATGAGAACCTCGTGACTTCCACCAAATGCTGGGTTGACAACTCCTCTCGTGTTGTAGGCTGCAAAAATAACATTTTTGAAGCGTTTATATCAAGTAGCATACTGTTCGGAAACAGTGTTTACTTGTTGCTTGTACAAAAATCTACGCTTTTAGGTAGGCAATCGATAATGTTGCTCTGTAAGGATAGTTTCTTGCCTCAAGAGGCAATTAAGAGATTTCTTCATTTTTATTTCTACACCTGTGAAAACGAATAAAGAATAGTTCGCTGGACAAAACTGTTCTGGATCGACGTTTTGCGACAAAAACATATCAAGCAAAGCGACGCAAATAATTTTGTAATTGTCTTAAACCTCATTAAATTCCACACATGGAAAGTTATTTTCATGTAGATCATGAAATCAGATGAGTAGCATAACCATGTGTTAAATTAAGTCGTTGGCAGTGCACATATATCATTGCTATTTGAATTCTGCCTTTTTTCTGAACAGTTGTAAAGACAAATAAAAGCAGTTATAATGGGACTCCTTGTAAGGCAAATTAAATCATAATTGCGCGTTTAACACGACTATAAGCAGGTCAAAGCTCAATATCAGTTATTACATAAACAATGCATCACCAGGCCTCCTTCAGGTTACATTATGCTTTGCGGCTTTATGACGATTTTGTATTCTTTAATTTTGTTATTTCACAATAGAGAATGGTTCTAGATTATGTCAGCTGTTGCAAGGTAGCATGAACGAGTTTCTCATTCACTAACATTTTATCAATCAGACTAAGCTCCCAACTAAGAGCTATAAGTTTCTGTTTTAATTTCACACAATGAACCATACATGCCATACTAATCAAGCAAGGCTTTTTGACTAAAGAAAGCCGTCTTGAAATACACTGTAAACCAATGATCTCGATGAAACTTTTCAATCATTAAGAGCTGTTGCAAGTCTCGACTTTAACTGTTTGAGTCATCTTTAAATGTGGTGAAAGGTAGAGCCGGTTGAACTGCACTTCAATTAATACCTTGGCAATTTGAAGGCTACGAAAAACGGGTGCTTTGCAGTTGCCTTCGTCACAACTGTACAAAGGTAGCCTTGCAAACATTTTGCCGCCAAAAAATTGGTGTTTGAGGAATTTAAATGACAGCAGCATACAATAGTTGTTTATTAATGTTGCTATCCTAAATTCACATCTCTCACTACAATTGTCTGCTGGTTTTCTGACCGTAGTGTTTGTACATGTATCGGATATAATTCTTCTTACTCGAATGAAATAACAAAAAACAAGCAAACGTCTGCCACAAAAATAGAAAATCAAGGAGATTTAATGAAGCAAAGTGGGATGAGTTTCTATCGAGACATGCTGAGAAAATGCAAAATTAATTTTCATGTGTCTTGTGGTGGCGGCAATGAGCGACTTGGTGACAACGTGCTGGGCATCAGACCAACAAAAACAAAAACAAAAAAACTCAAACACAGTCTATGATGACTGTAGCTTGAATTACCACACATGTTCATGTGTTTAACTTAGTTCTTCTAACTTAAGTCATTGTGTGACATTTATGTATGGCAGTTCAGATTTACGACCTTTGAACCCAATGCAGCTTTCAGACTGCTGAAGTGATCGACTAATGTTTCATAATTTGTTTCCTTGTATTGAAATTTTATCGGCGTTCAAGACGAGAGTTAAAAAGGCAACATTCAGTGTGGAGACAAAAGACCTTATCCACCCCCTCTTACCCCCCGAAAAAAATATATAACGCGAAAAACATTCATCATTGACTGCTAAATGTTAATTTCCTTCAATTATCAGGTAGTTGTACGAAGCGCATGCTCCGAAATTCAAACAATCAACCATGCAATGTCAACATATCAATTCTCCTTTGTTTTCTTATAGGGTTAGCTGGGAGAATCTGTTTACGTATATAGAGTACAATATCACAGGAAAAGAAAGGATTTGAAAATCACTTTTAAGACCAGAACTGATGATCTAAATCAAGACTGTTTCATAAAAAGATACTTTGTCATTTTATGTAAAATAAAACGCACCGCAGAGAACAGCGTGTTTGAGGGGAAATTAAAAAAAATTCTTGACTTATTGAGCTCTGTATAGACAAAACAGCAATAAACAATAGAAGAACTCTTGCATTGAAACAGCTAACAGCTTGAAATGTGTGTAAGCTTTGTTGTTAAGTTTTTGTATTGTTCAGAGTATTTCAACCAAGACTTCGGCATAAACTGTGTGTCCTCAGCGAGATTTGTGGCACTACGTGTGGAAATCTAGAATCCACGAGAAATAGATTTGAATCAGCACTTTTTGTTGTCATTTGGGCTTCCGGAGATTTCAAATTAGGTTCGTCACTTCATCGAGTTTAAATGACTTTTCCACAGAATTCGCAAGGTCAAAGTGCTTTTTATTTACATGTGACACAATGTGTAAAGAATGACTAAAATGCAGCACGCGGGACGGAGATGAATCTAAAAACTTCTGTTGCCTTCTCTCGTGGTCACGGCAACCGAGATAAAATAAATATCCGGCACTTGTAAATGGTATGAATTTCCCTCTCAACATTTTGCGGTGTTTTTGCTCTTTCATTTACTATTATTTATTTTTTTACATTCCTGTAGACGAGTACGGTAACTCACTCCTTTCAAAACGTGTTCAACCTTGCTTTGAATTATTTCCAGAGAGTTTCACGTATTACATGCCTTCTGTAATCAACTAAATAAAGAGACCGTCGCCTTCTTGATTCTTCTAATTTTCTGTGCTTGAGTGAACCAAAGCTATTTATGCAAATCACTTCGTCGGTAATCACGGCTCAAACGTGAAATTGCGTCGCAGAAACTCGGACAGCATATTATCACACCAGATATGGAGTGGTTTTTTACTTCTCGCATCAGTGTTTTGACGTCGCCGCTGAAGTAAAAATCTCTTAAACTGGCCAAACGATCTGAGGCTGGGACGAATGAAATCTCTGCCTCCGTTACGGGTCATTAAAACAACAAAAATATCCTAAAAAACGCAGCAATATTCCCATAGAGAAACTTTCCATGTGATTATACATCATTTGTTTTGTGAACGTCTCACCAGTACGAACTTCAACAATAAATGACTGGGAAAGTGGTTTACGAAGTGGCTGATAATCGTTTGCAGCTCTTCAGCAATAAATTTACTTAAGTTTATCATTGTGTAAATTCATAAATATGGAAGTAGTCCAATTCAAGGATTCCCAAAGCCTATGTGCGTGACAAAACAAATAATAACTTACTTTTTCCTAAAGGAAAACATTCATACAGACATTTCAGTGTGTCACAACTAGTGGAGAAAGTTTTGGATACTAAACTTGCTTCAGGAAAATTCCTGTTTCAATGGGTATTTAAAACTGTTAATGGCATGCAGTATATTTTTCTATAGTGCAGAATTCTAAACATTACTTTTATTTCACTCACCAGCCGATGGGGCTTCTTCGCTGTAGCGATGTGAAAAAGTAACTGGCGTTCCATGGCCGTTCAAACCAATATCTCCACCTTTGGTCTTTGTACCGAGAGAAATGTCCGGCTCGCTACCAGTGTCGACAGAAGACCCTGACGACAACGTCCCTACAAAACACGAATAGTGCAGAACAATCAGTCGAAGGAATGAAAAAGTGTACGCCAACAGCTTGAAACTGAAAGCTTCGTGAATGAAATGTCCTTACCTGACTTTTTACGGCAGCAGTACCACACTAATGCGGCAATCGCAGCGATAACGAGTATCGTGCCAATCGTGCCAAACACTGAAGCAAGTATAGCACCAGTGCATTCTGAAGCGGCTGTAACACAGCTGATTTGGCAGAAGAAAATAAAGCACACCAGAAGGGTGATCTTACAAGCCATACTTTTCAGTTTCCAAAGCTTAGCCAAGTTGCGCCATGAAATTTGCGAAGACGTTCACAAGCCTTGTCCACCTTCAAAGTGTATGCCAAAATAATTATCTGGAGTCCCCAGAGAAATATACTTATTTATGGCCTGAAAAAGCCCATTCAAATTAGCTGGATTGAATATGTCAATTACTGAGCGATACCGCGCGCTCATTGGTCTTTTGGTGTTACTGCTTCGTTGACTTTTGTCTTGCAATAAAATGATTGTGGAATATTTGGAATGTTTCCCGATGTTGAGCGCTTACGAAACAAATCGTAAGCGCAAGAGACAGTCTTTTCATGCGAAAACTCAGGGCAACTGAATTCAAAGTTGCACGTTGTGTGAAGTGAATATTTCGAGGAAAAAGGGAAAGAAGCATGTACGTTCATTGTAGAAACATAATTGTGAATTAAGCAAAACAATAATTTGGAAAACACCTGTAGGGTTTTTAAGCTCAACTCAACTCAAGAATAGAAAAACTCAATTTTGCGATAGAGTTAGTATCAGCCATGTTTTCTACCAACAACAACTTTTTTTGTTGGTCTCTTTTCTGTGGATTGCATAACATCTAAATCGGAGGTGAATATTGGAAAGGCGCTTTGTATTGTTTAAATTCTGCAAAGGTTGTATTCACATCATAAGCAATTCACTGTAATAGAAAGAACAGTCAATTTATCCGGCACTGACACAATGTCAAAGCCATGAACAACTCAACATTTGTGTAGAAGTGTAGTTTTCTGTAATGGCGATATTTATTTCAGTGTCTGTGGCTTTTGAAACACTTTCCTGCTGGTAAAGTGATTCCCCTGCGGACATCTTGAAATTCCCAAGCGGATATTTATCAGATGCTACATATATATGGCTTACTATGCAATGAACCATTACAATCAGCCACTGCCGCTAAAAATTAAAAAGAACACCAATGCGATAATATAAGATACCGTTTCAGAATTTATTTTCGTTGATCTTAGGAATCCATAATCTAGAAGAACCCACGCGGCTCTTTCAAATCTTGGAAACTACTCCAGATTGAAACATCCTCGGGTTTTCTGGCATGTTTATTATAACATAAATAACAAAACACATTTTGAAAAGTAACTTGAGAACCCAGTAGCCTTCTTAGCATCCAGTCCTAGTAACTTCATAAACGTTATAATCCAGTCTGGTTTCACAGACTGTTCAGCGTTTGCCACAAGACGTTCCCAGACGTTTCCAGTTCACAGTTCTACAAACATTAAAATTCCTTGCATATTTTAAGAGAAATATTGGACCATATTGATAGTGCAAGCCAGGGCATGTAAACACTTAAATCAGAATTCTGTAAGCTGAAGCCATAATCTGCGGCATATTCGTGCAAGTAGGGTTGCAATCTTCATTTAAAGCTTTCTTTTCCTGTTTCGGTGTCCGATGAGAGAGATCATGTTTGGAAACAATTGTTTCGTTGTTTTGAACAATGAGGCTCTGCAATAAAACAACTTCATTGTGTCTATTTTAAGCACCGATTTCTAAACAAATATTAGCAAAGTGGAACTTATCTCCAGTAATTTAAAGAACGAAGATGTTGACTGCAAAAGTAAACTAATTTAGGGTAACAGAACAATACCAGCTACTATTTAAAATGTGTCTGTATCAGTTCTTTATGGCAGGTATACATCGCAAGAGCTCTCAAGAATCTGCGTCAATCTCGCCCCTTTGTTAATATATATCTTGCTCATTAATCTTGACCGCCGTGAAGTTTTACTAAGGTGGAATTTAGCTCGTATATTGTCTGAGATCATTTTCGACTGCACAATACAGGATTTTTTCTCTCATCTTTGAAGTTTTTAAACCTCATTTAAAGAGATGACAGATGTATTGAAAAGAAAGAGGCGTCACTAATTATACCATTCTAGAGTAAACAGAACTGCAAAAGAATTTCAAGTATTGTCTTAACAGACCGCGGGCTGTAACCTCATCTTGAACCAATTAAAACTTAAAACCGCCAATAAGTTGAACTGCAAGATAGAGATGAAAAAATGAGTTCTGACTTTGTTGAATTTTTTCCCCAACATTTAAAGGGAATCAAGAATTGTTATTAGTGGTGGTTAGTGATCGCGCGTCCGTGAAATTAACGTCGTGCGCGTGTCGCGTTATATGCTCGCTAAACCACGAACGGTCGCGACACTCGCCTAACTCGTCATTTGATTGGTATATTTAAACTTTAAAAACTATTGTTAAATTAATTTTAAATAGAGCGTGTGCTCCAGTGGAGACCTAAAAGAGCGATTCAGACACGAGCTACAAACAATGAATGATTTTACAACTGGACTGTACAAGCGTGATCAGACATGAACTATAGCCACGAGGTACATATAGTGTTTGGAACGCTGCTTTATTTGTAAATACCTAAAAGGCATCATGTTTTTTTCGCTACAATTTATAAATGGAAACCTTTGCCTTTAGCTCGATACTCCTACAACAACACTAGATTGTAGAGAAGATTAGTGCTACTTGAAGTTATCTGCCTCAAGGCTGTTTCCTACTTATTTTAATTTGTTTTTCAAACGTTTGTTGTATTTCAAATTCATTAATTATAGAGCGGTTAAAGGCGCGGCTTAACGCTTTAACGGATATCGTCTGTGTTGACTGTTTAAAAAAACGAGTCCGCGCACAAAAATAGCACAAAACATAGCACAAACGAGTGCAGTAATTCTTTATTTAGCATTCGTTTAAATTGCCTCTTGGTTAATATTGATACGTCGTATTGAATCGCAGAGTTTTGTAGCGTCACACAGTAACATTAGAAAACGTAGTGAAATTATTTCAATCTTACTGTGATCTAAAGCCATTTTTTTATGTACATATTACTCTTTCAACACTGTTAGAATAACTTAAGGTGTTTCGAGCAGCTTTTGCAGAGTAATCCATTTTCTCAATTTTCTTTGGAATATAAATTTCAGTTTGTTTATCGTAAGTATCAGGTAACAGTTGAAACGCCAGTGTTCCACGTGCCTCTCAGTCCTCAACTGAAGACGAAATTCAGATACATCTCTTTACGAGAACTGAGGCGCTGTTGAACTGAGAAAGAAAAGACGTAGCATTTAAGAAACTAAAACTCATAGCGCGGTATTGTACCAGCGCTCGCCTCTCTCTTATGGACTTTTCCGCCATTTTATTTGAAAGTTCTTGTACTCTGTGGCAGTGCTCTCCTTGATTACAACTGCAGACGAGAACAGAATCAATTTCAACACGGCGATCTGGCTCTTTCCATTAGGTGTACGGTACATTTCTAGAGCCTCTCACTGCTTTTATATCCTACTCCTCCAGTGTAAACAAACGATGTAATGTGAGGAAAAAAAAACAGACCTCTTTACTAGATATTGCGGTATTGCAATCCGTTTATCCGCAAGAAGCACAGTTAGTTATCAGTGTGGCAGCACTTCGCAAGTAGAAATAATTCTTGCTAATGAAATCAATAGCAAACTTTTCTCTTTGAGTTTAACAGACATTAATTAAGGTTTACTTTACAGACATTAGGTGACAATAGTTACCTTGTATAGGACTTTCTGGCAACACGACGCTACCCAATACAAAATGTTGATGTTGCTTTTGACCAAAATGTCGTTATCATATTTAAGTACGTGCCATCTCAATAGCTACCACATTTTACATACAGGACATATCAGACTACTGCGTCTATCGATCAACACTGCTGGGTATTATCCAAATCAGTTTTGCCACGAGGATCAGTTAAACTTGCGTTGGTTGTCGTTGAACTGCACTCGCCTGCGTGAAAAACAGGTGGAATTCATGACACATACTTTCTTCTGTAAATCGGCGTGGATTTACAAAATCTGCCAACTGAAGTCGTGCAGTCAACAGCTTGAAGGAGTACAATTTTGTTCAGTCCGCTGTGAAGAGTTCCATTTTCGCTAAGATTTCTCATGTAGCGTGTTCTGGGGAAAACTAAATAAGAAAGGCGTAGACCACGACTGATAACTGTCGACGTTGAAAGTATTCACTCCATTTACTTTAGTTTATTGATTTTAGTTCATATTGAATTAGCTTCCTATTGTGGAAGGGGTTACCCTAATGTGCTAAAGCAAGTACTTTGTTGACGAGATATAGGCAAATAATTCATCCAGACTCATTACTACATTAGTAATATAATCACTGAATAGTGACATAGTATTTTGTCAGGGACCTGGCGTTTTAGATTCAAATGCCGGTCTCATTTATAACATTTACACCATAACGTGATTACACACTGGAGTTTTATGCTACGGAAATCGATTCAGGCTCGATTGAAAATTTTCCGCGAGAACGGTCCTTTGGTAACTTACACTGCCTGGCGTGAATATGTTGAATACTGTGGAATATCGAACCCTTGATTTCTCGAACCTCCCGATTAATTTACTCGAACCAAAAATCGTTTCCCTCCAGGACAAGCTCCACTCGAACACTGTATTTTACTCTCGGTTTCTCGAACCAATTCTTGTTTCCCCTTTAGGTTCGAGAAATTGGAATTCCACTGTAAATCTAAGTATACTGTATTCACTGGAGAATGTGTTGTGTCTCGATTGTGTCAAGCACTTCACTCAGCCATTGACGCAAGTCTGTCTTTGTTCTCATATGCCCGTTATTTATTCTCAACAACCCACTATTTCCTGAAGCGAATGTTTGCTCCTTTTTAACTTGTACAAAGGCTATGGGCGGCTTGCATTACATAAGAAATTATTTTTAACTAGTTAAACTAGCTAGTTTAATAGAATTTTGTTGTATATACACTGTAGTTTAATGTGTCAAGGAAAAATGTTTGTGGATTGCGAAGCGCCGATCATTTGGTTCCCGTTTAGTTGCTTCATGTGCCTTTCATTCAACTTGGTGAAGTAAGAACAGCTTCAATTCCTCCAGTACTAGTACAAGCTACGAGCTAAAACTAATTTTAAAACAGAGTTCAACCGCTACAATCATCAAGTACTGAATTTTTTTTTTTCGCATTGGTTGACTTTACGTGAGATGCGATAAATATCGGAAACTTTGGGAGACCGCTCGCCCTTTAAATTCGAGTACTATTAGAGCGGAAAATTTCATGAATTCTTAACTATCTCTACAAAATAAGGTTCACATTAGATAATAATAGGACATGCCGGAGACTTTGATTTTCAGTTCAGTGTTCTTGACTTGCAATTGACGTTTATTCCTGAATGTTTTAAGGTTATTCTCCAGTATTGCATCGCGCATTCCTACTGCGCATAATTTCACGCGTGATTAGCGCGCTCGCATTAAAAAAAGGCGGCTTTTTCTTTACAGGTGGACCTCGCCATAGAGGTAAATTGTCATTTTCTCGCAAACGAGTATGGTGACCTATCATTTTTTTCTGTTGTTTTGTATTGAGTTTTATTTCATTGGAATGACCTTCAAAAGAAGGACGTCCTTCCTTTAAAGCAGGAAGGAAATACGAACTATCACGGACCTTACTTCAATTATTACTTAATGACATATTTCATAATACCGGACATCTCTCTTAAGCGGACGCTTAGTAATGGCCCTAGCCACATATAAACACTGCATTTTTAACCTCCTATATTAGAGGACACCTTTCTTCAGCGGACCTCTTTTTCTGGTCTCTGGGCTGTCCGCTAACGGGACATCCACGCGCTTACTCTGCGTTAACTGTAATAGTTACTATCCTCATTTCAATCCGTTAGGATGGCGTCTGCAGCTTGATCTCATAGTGCGACCCCGCCGATCATGGCGCCCTACATTATTACGCGTGATGGTTAATACAGTTTGTTACATTTGTGGCTGGTCCATTTATTAAATTAAGAGTGAATTGTTGTTACATATATGGATGTAGGTACCTTTGATTTATAGAATCCCTGTTTTGTTAAAGTTATTCGGAAAAATAAAATAACTAATAAAATGCTCAGATGTCAGAAGAAAACGTTTTCTAAGAAAGACTTCATGTTCCGCGTGCACTAGATGGGACAATCATATTAAACGTTGAACCGGTGTTACTAGTAGCTAAATATAACATAATCTACTGTAAGTATCACGCATTAATTTATGGTATCCTAAGAAACAAAGCGAAAATCCACCGTTCAAAGACAATATCTTTTAGAAGTTACAAGAGCTTTGACGCTGAGGTATTCAAAGAACATTTGTCTGTAGCTCCATGGCATGTTGGTGAGATATTTAGTGAAGTAGATGATAAAGCCTATTATTGGCAGCTGCTAATGAAAGGAATTGTTGATGAACATACTCCGATGAAAAGAATGCGTGTTCGAGAAAGAGACGTCCCATATATGACGACTGAATAGAAAAATGCCATCCGTGCGAAACGCAAAGCGACAGCAAAATACTTGAAGAATAACACACAAGAAAACTGGGACAATAAGCAAAGATGTCGAAATGAAGCCACACGCCAAAGAAGAAAAGCTATTAAGAATTACTGGAAAAGAAAAGCTCACGCCCTTCAGGATGATCCGAGAAAATTTTTTAACACCTTTAGACCCTTCTTAACGGACAAAGGACATGCAGGAGAAACAGAAATCCATCTGGACGATGGTGGGTCAATTGTGAAGGAGCAAAACAGAGTTGCTGAGCTACTCGTAGACCATTTTTCCACAATTGCTGACGGTATTGGAGGCAACAAAATAAAACTGTCAACCATGAATGAGTTTGCTGCACACCCTAGTGTAAAAAAAATCAGGAACTCTATGAGATCAACTTGGAAGTTTGACTTTAAACAGATAAACAAACAGCAAGTATGCGAGGTCCTAGAAAAACTTGATGCGAACAAAGCGACCGGATATGACGCTATCCCCATAAAAATGATGAAGATTGGTGCCTCAGAACTAGCTCGTCCACTCTCCGTAATAGTCAACGCCTGCATCGAAGAAGGAAAATGGCCAAATGAATGGAAAAAAGGAGAATGGACACCTGTCTTCAAAAGGGGTGATCGCTGCATGAAGGAAAATTATCGACCCGTCACAGTCCTTTCTTGCGTAGATAAAGTATTTGAAAAATTGTTGGCCAAGCAAATCACGATAAATTTCGAAGAATGTTTGGCAGATGGCCTCACCGCTTACAGGAAGAATAACAGCTGTGAAACCACCCTTGTGAGCTTAGTAGAATCGTGGAGACTGGCAATGGATAATCGCCAGTGCACCAGTATCTTATCCACAGATATGTCGAAGGCTTTCGACTGTCTCCACCCTCCGCTAATGCTAAGTAAATTGAAAGCTTACGGATTCGAAGATAATGCGATAAACCTACTGCGTAGCTACTTATGTGATCGATACAATCGGGTGAGAATGGATTCCCTTACAAACGCGTATAGGTGTACAAGTCGAGGATGCCCGCAAGGATCCGCACTGGGGCCCCTCCTTTGGAATATTTTCCAAAATGATATGACGTATAATATAACCTCACCCCTATCGATGTATGCTGACGACCACCAGATCTACGAAACAGGGACAGACTTACATTCTGTCACCACAAAACTAAAGGAAAGCGCTGCTCTCGCTACCGAGTGGTACGACTCCAA
>Ga0126339_10001572_pt1 | contig 15658 bp, 5 predicted proteins | sample OrbTmetagenome_2_FD_92532 | JGI IMG/M metagenome (GOLD analysis project Ga0126339, IMG submission 92532) | Coral microbial communities from Petempiche,Puerto Morelos, Mexico - Orbicella T R C metagenome | ecosystem: Host-associated > Invertebrates > Cnidaria > Coral | place: Petempiche,Puerto... | reverse complement strand
CGAATAGCGAATAGCGAATAGCGAATAGCGAATAGTCGCGAATAGCGAATAGTCGCGAATAGCGAATAGTCGCAAATAGTCCTGAATAGTGCGAATAGTCTCGAATAGTGCGAATAGTGGCAAACAATCGTGAAAAGTGGCGAATAGTGATGAATAGTCGTCAATAGTCACCACTTTCGATCTAATATCCAGCGTTAATTAATTATCCAAATAAGCAGCAGAATTTCAGTGAATTTATTACCTTTTTTTCTCCGGACTCAGGCTAGTAGGCTGTCCATCGCCAACATTAAGAAAACAGAAAACACAAGGATAACCTAATAAAGACGTATTTACGCTTTTGCAGCGGTTAAAACAGAAGAAATTATGTTTAGAAACACCTTTTGTCCTGATAAGCGTCTGCTTTCTAGCAGAAAAATCCCATCCTAAGGTGCTACGAGGTTAACTGCGAGATACTGGGTACCCTATTTGTTACTATTTGCCACTATTTACCACTATTTGCCACCATTTGCTACTATTCGCCACTATTCGAGACTGTTCGCCACTATTCGCACTATTCGTACTATTCGCTATTTGGGACTATTCGCTGTTCGCTATTCGTGACTATTCGCTATTCGCTATTTGGGTTTTCCAGACACCCACAGAGAAGTGTCTTCCACCTTGATCACAATAAATGGCTAATCTTTGTGTTATCTCTTTTTCCTCCAGGTTGGCATACTGGATGTTGACTTTTGTGGACCAAGTATTCCAAGGATGATGAATGTAGAGGGAAAAGATATACACCAGTGTTCTACTGGGTGAGTCATAACATAAAGGATTGTCTTCTGAAGCCATTCCATTGTAGCCATTCATCATGCATATACTTTAATTTACATTGTATAACAACACTCATACTTGTGTTTGATATCACAGTAACAGTGAAAGAGTGTCTATGAACTTAAGTGGTTCTTTACAGGAAAATTCCTTATCTCCAGTGTGATAGCAAGAAACTGAATTGAAGTATTGCAGTAGCTTCTCCAGCATGGAATGCTGGTCTGTCAGGGGTCACTATCCTACCTCCTTGGAACTTTTGTGGGTGAACTTGTTTGATCTTGGGAAGTTCTTTAATTCACAAAATTTGTATTATTTGCAGTTTAAATGCTCCTGTGTATTAATTAAATCATGCTTTTCATACACTTCACTCTCTAAATTTATTTTATAAGATCAGCTGTCATGTTATTGACATCAAAGCTTGGCTATGTTCTTTGCCAAAAGTGTTTAATACAAGTATTTTCTAAAGATCACCTGAACCTTTCTCTTTAGTTGGGTTTCAGTTTACACAGACAAAGACAAAAGACTGGCTGTTATGTCAATTGGTTTCTTGTTAAATAACAGAGATGATGCTGTTGTGTGGAGTCAGGACCGAAGAAAAATGGTGTTTATTCCTTTATGCTCTTTACTTATATATATATATATATATATATATATATATATATATTTTTTTTGTGTAAACTGAATGACCTGTTTATTATCTAATTTTTAATAAAAACAAGATATGAGTGTCTCAACACAAGTGAAACTCTACTGATTAATAGAAATCACTTCACAGAGCTATGCCACCACATGCTGAATCATTTTTTTGTAATGCACAGAATTACCTTTTAGTTAAAAAAAAATGTAGGAAACCTCAAAAAAAATGTTTTCTAACTAATGGTAGCTATGATTTAGGCTTTGTTGATACTGAGCAAACAATAATTAATTTTCTTTTGTTGAGGGCAGTATTATGTCTAATAGTTGATATACATTAGCATTTTTTTTTTATGGAACACTTACCACAGCTGGTCACCACTGGATCTACAGTGTAACAATTTGTACAAAAGTTATGCAAATTCATTTGGAAACACTATGGCTTTTCTGGGCTTTTGAATGAAAAGGAAAATGTTTTCAGCAAAATATTTAATAACTATTAATTATTTTAAAACAACTTTGTTCCAGACCAGTGCACTAATACTGTCTGCAGTGGGCTTTTATTAATGATTTTTAAAATGAAGCAAATTCTGTAGAGTGCTACAAACATTTTGATGTTCGGACCGCAGACTTTCTTGAGTTCGCACGACAGTTACTGGTGTGTTCTTTTTTAGCAATGATGAAGCAGTTTCTATCGGATGTGTGTTGTGGTGACCTGGATTACCTGATTATTGATACACCTCCAGGTATGATGACAATATAAAAGATTTAAGTGATGTAATTTTCAGAGGCTTGTGATGTACTGATGTGTGAGATACAGTGGCCCAGTGGTTAATGTCATATGCTCTAGATCAATAGGACTGGTCTGGATTCCAGGCCTGTTCATGGGTCTTTGTACTGCGTTTGAACTTAGGTGAGAGACTTGACTTGCGATGCCTCTCATCACATAGGAGGAAAATTGAGTACTAACAAGTTGTTTGGCAACCTGAACTGCAAAAATACAGGGATTAACTAGGGGGTATCCAGCAATAGGTTAGCTCCCTATTAAGGAGATTAAGGGAGAGGTAACAACACTCCATACTAGGAAATTGGAGTTGACCTCCCTTAATCGGAGAAGATATACTCTTTATTGTTAGCTTTGCTGAAAGTACAATAGTGCACACTCATTTTGCAGTATGCAGTGTAATCCAATCATTATTGATCTGTTCTAAGATTGGTTTCATTCAATCCAGGGACATCTGATGAGCACATTACAGTTCTGTAGTAGAAAATCTGGACATTACAATCCATGGAGCAAGTAAAATTCCTGTCACTACTCCTCCGGTATGCATAAAGTATTTATTAAGTATATAACCTTTCTATATTGCTGTCAATTATTAATGACTTATTTGGATTTTGGAAAGTTTATGTTTGCTTAATTTGAGCCGTAACAGCATTGAAGAAAGGCCAACCTTTCACTTATAGGCATTTAGCCTTTTAATAGTCAATCAGTTCAGACCCGTAGAATCAGCTCTGATCATTTTTTGGCCAAAACCTTAAGATTAGTTTAGTGTCAGTCAATTGTGATTAGCGAAATTGGTCTTTAACCCTCATTTTTCTTCCTTTATTCTTAAAGAAAAATATCCAGTGGTTGTTCCTGCAGCATGGGATAATTCTCCATCTTCAATTGCTTAATAACAGAAACAGTTTAACCACTAATTTACCAGAATGAACTATCATCTATGTAATACTTAGCGTTTTGATGACTTTTTGAATAACATTCCTGTTGTTCCTCAGGGTGTGTGGCAGTGTCTGACGTCAGATGATAACTAATGTTCTGCAAGAAAACTAAAATCTCAATCCTGGGCGAGGTGGAGAACATGAGTGGATTTGCCAGTCCTCATTGTAGAGTAAGTGTTAGCCTCCTATACAGATGCAAGTCCATGCAAAATGCATGTGTGGAGGAGGCTATTTCTTTATATGTCATTGAAAAAAATATATTTAATCCACTATGACTTGTTTTATTTTTGACTGTTATAGTGTACCTTAATCTTCAGTGTGAAATAATATTCCACTTTCTTTATTTTAGGAATGCACAAATGTGTTTTCAAAGGGAGGAGGTGAAGCCTTGGCAAAGAGCTGCAATGTTCCATTTTTAGGTAAAAACACTTATTAACATTGGTGACTACACAAGAAGGGGATAGAGGGGTGAGGGGCAATCTAGATCATGTCTGGTGGAAAATGGTCTTTTCACCATTTATTGCACTTGTAAGTATCTTAATATATATAAAAAAAATCAGCTGAGTATATTGTTTAGTTCCAGAAAATATCCATACCTTCCACACGGAAGGGATTTTTTCCAAGACCTCCTCCCCCCACCCCTCTGGAAATTCCAATTCAACTTGATACATTTCTTTAAATTTTTTGGTCCTAAAGAACCCCCCACCCCCAGGAAATTCCAATCCCCTCTGTGGGAGGAGTATCCATGATATTTTCTGGTACTGCACATTGTCTGGAAATGCAAAGGTCTCGTTTGCTGGAAGCTTAAGGAATGTCAGCCAAATTCTTTGTTGTGTCAAGCTTTTCACATAGCAGAACAGATTGTTTGTGATCTAGTCTAGTCTAGGGGTCATTGCAAGTTATCGCAGAAAATTCTCACTGATTTGATGTGTTCAATTTGAGGAGAGTCTTCTAGCTACATCTCACTTTCAAATCTTGAATGAATAATTTTTTCCTTCTTTGTAGGTTCTATTCCACTGGATCCCAGCAAAATGCAATCCTTAGAAGACGGCAAAGCCTTTAGTGATTTGTTTCCTAACTCACCAACACTAAATGCAGTAAACTTAATCACTTCCAAACTGCTATAAAATTGAAAGCAATGGAGATCACTAATGGAAAGAACAAGTACTTTTTTTTTCAAAAATGGTTGTTGAGTATGTTACATTTGTACAGGTGGACAAATGTGACTTAGATGGCCAAGCGATCAACTACTGGTTTCCCCTTACAGTGCCAGTCTCTTATCAATCAGGCCAGTGATGAGAATTACAGCAATCATCAACTGGAAGATATTGTCCTGATGTAGCAACAAATTCTCAGAACTCTGATGTCAAGAGAAATGAAGGACAGTAAAGGAGAATTAACAGTTTGAAGAGCAAGTCTTGGGCACTTGCCCATTGGGCAAGTGAGAATGAAAAGTAACTTGCCCGGTCGCAATTAATCTACTTGTCCTGGACAACTGGACAGCACTTTTTTCAAGCCCTGCCATAGTCATTAATGAAGAAAACATAGGAAAATATGGCTTCACTCCTGTATGGTTGCTTTTGCCACTCACTTAAACCAAGCATTGCATTGTTGTGGGAGCATATAAACCATGCACAATAGTCTCCTTCACAAAGTTCTACTTGTTAAAGCAAGGAAGTGTGATTACTGAACAGCATCTTGATTTGGGAAAAGCTTTGTTTGAATTTTCCCTCGATACATAGTTATACAGTATGTGCGACTTCAAGACTTGTTTGTCTGTGACTTCTTCAGTTGGTTGCCTGTAAAGATATGAATTTGGGATGACTTCATGTAACCATGCACGAAAAATATAACTTGATACAGAATAATAACAACTAACAATAATATAACCAGATAAAGAACAATAATGATAAGATAGAAATAAACATTAGCAAATAAATAAATAAGTACAAATAAAAATGAAAATTATTAGTGTAGCATGTGGTATCAAGGGTTGTATTTCATGCATGGTTACATGAGGTCATCTTGGATTAAAATCTGTCATGGGGACCAAATCAAGAGGTCATAAACAAAACTAGTTTTGTAGTTGTATATATTAGTGTCGCTGTGTGTTGAAATAAGATTTGAATGCAGTTTTTCCCTATCAAGATGATGTTAAATAATTATACTTCAGTGATTTTGACAAGCAGAGTGTTGAAGAAATGATTTAAAATCAGAAAAGTAATTTGGTCTTTCATAATTGAGATAGTCGTAAATCATAATTTTACATGACCAATAATATACCTAAGAGTCTTTGTTCAGAAATTCATAAAATGTTGCAGCTGAAAGGTCAATGAAAAAAAAATGGAAATATAAGTGGTACTGCCTCAGTTATCTGCATGGTATTTTGTGATTGTTAGAATTGCATAAACTACGTTTCTCCAATGCGTCCTGGAAAGATGGGGTGCAAGGAGGGGCTGGCAATGGGTTCACATGAATTATCAACGCTTTTCTTCGCCCAAATTTGTTTTCTCGCCCGTTTAGACTTTTCCCTGCCCCCACTAACTGCCCCGGGTCTCCGAGGATGAAGTTTGTGTTACTTTTATGCATAAGAGAAATTAACACAGGGACGCCAGATTTCCAATTTTGTTTTTAATTTAGTGGGTTAGTATGCAAGCGTGCCAATACATGAGTTATTTTTTTGTGAATTAAAAGCCCCTGGATGTAGCAGCACTTAGTGGACTCTTCAAAACAGTTAAATTAATTAATGTTGCCAAGGCAACAGTACACGTGTCAGCTTTACTATCAAAAATCCAAAGTTTGTGTTGTAAACTTGCGTGTTGCCATTTTTGGCGACCAAAGGATCAAGGGTTTTAGAGAAAAAGGAGAATGAAACACAGGTATCAAAACGATTTCACCCACAAATAGCGTGACAAACTGGATGTGGGGTTTTGACGTCACCTCGGTAACTTCCCACAACCTCAATCCCCTGGAACTCTCTCCACCTCAAGAAAGAGATCTATAGGACCCTGGGAACAAGATTGCTCGCACAACTTCATACTTAGCGGGGAAAGCGTGATTTTAGCTCGGTACTTATCAGAAAATTTTTAAAACATGCAATTATATGCTTCATTTGTTGGTGATCTGCGTGCGCGCAGGTTCTTCAAATGTATATTAGTGCATTATTTAGAAACAATTTTCCCACAAAAGATACATAAACAACAACAAACTCATTATAACCCCACCCCTCCCCGTAGCTTCGTCTGTGTTCCAAGCAGAGTCCAAATAAAAGTCAACAGAGGTGTGTCGATCGAAGTATAAAGCCTCTGTAGTATATTTTATACCTTTGAAAGCCAAAACGTCAGCATGAAAGTCGCTTTACATTTGGGAGTTACATTTTTCTGTTCAATCTGGACCATTGGTAAGTTTTTTTTGTTTTTTTTGTTTTTTTTTTTGTCAGGGAATTGCGTAGAAGTCAGTTTATTTCAAAATTATTACCGTGCCTGTGCTGAGCGCACGTCGGAGTTCACGTTTCGCAAATGCCCCCAAGCGCTCAGCTCGCTTTCAGTTTTTCGACTTTTTTTCATTTAATCATGATAAGCTTACGTAAGCTTCAGCAACTGCAATGCAGTTGGTAATTGTGAATGGATGCGAGGGTCGATCAACTGTTCACGTTGTAAACAAACTGGCTCTCTACGTTAACCGGGTTCATTGCAATATTTGCTACGTTAAAGTAAACCTTTTGGTGGTCGTTGACATCCCTGGCCAAAAGTTAATAAGTAGCAACAAAGCGGAACAGATACCTCTAATCGGCAATTCAAATATACAGTCCAAATATAAGTTATAGAAAGAACGATTATCTGTCCGGACATATCACTTTACCTCGACTGTGGGATAGCGAGTGAAGCCCCAATGGCAATTTCCTCACTGAAGAGGCCTCATTAGGGAGGTCTGAGTATCCCGCATCCCGTTGATGTTTGGCCTAAATATCCTGTATCCCGTAAATTTTAATTCAAGAACTAACAATTTTTCCTCTCATTATCCTGGAAAATCTGTTCAAAATACCGTAAATCCTCGAATTAGCACCCCCCCCCTCGAATGAGCACCCCTCCCCTTCCCCCATTTTGTGGACAAGTACTGAGACAACAAAGGATGTATAGTTTTCGTCGTGCAGTATTAGATTTGTACATTTTGTTTTAGTTTGTGAACATGTTAAGTGAACACGTTGAGCATGTTAAGCTCTGATGGTGCCACGATTTAAACTTTAGGATCAGCGTTTTATGTCGATAAACAGGTTATATTGTTGTTTACGCACAGATGACGTATTAAATGAATGATCATGTCATTATGCCCCCCCCTGATTAAGTGCCCCCCTCGAGTAAGCGCCCCCACCCCCATCTTCTCCTAAATTTGAATTAAGCGCCCCAGACGCTAATTCAAGGATTTACAGTATGCGTTATTCCATTAAGATGATTCCCTAGTAAAAGATCCCACCATAGATTTCTGATGAAACTTGGTATGCTGTTGTTACAGGGCAAGGAGATATTAAAAACGTAGTAAAAAGAGGGGGTTACCATGCTTGTTTTCACGCCACAATGCTGACAAATAGTTATTTAGGTGACTTTTGGTAATCTCCGTGTGCAACAAATAAGCTTGATTATTTTTCAATGCAGCGTGTTATATCACACAGAGTTTGACATTCTGTGATTGTTTATTCATCTACGTCCCAGAAATATGTCTTCAAATACCCTGCATTTTTTAACATAATTTAGACATATGCTGTTGGGCCCGTTATGTCTCCCTCTGTTGTATTTATTTCATTTGCCAAACAAGTTGCCATAGATTTCTGCTAAGTTTTTTTTCAGTTATTGAGGATATTGTTCTCACTGAAATTATGAAATTAAATGTGGGGGTCACCATGCTCATTTAAGAGGAAATGAGCATTTATTTCGCTATCAAGATGAGTTAAGGGAAATCTCTCAATACATTTTGTACGCGCACATGCTCAAGTGCGCGCACTAATGACACGAAAATCATGTGCAGTAGGGATGCGCAATGCCATACTAAGGAATCACCTTAATTCCCCCCATAAATATCCTAAATCCAGTTAAGTTTTTTACCCAAGTATCCTGCCAGTATGATCAGAGAGTAGCCCTGTGACCAAAACCAGTATTATTGCTACTATTAAGCCATTAAGCATAACCCGTGAAACATAAATAGCTGTTTCCAAATTGGGAAGGGAAATGTAGTTCCTCCTTAAAGCTCCAGAAATGTCTGAATGAACTCAGATTTTTGATTGGGTTACTGATAGCCTGATATGATTGTTCACCAAACATTTTTTTTTTTTTTTTTGATACACTGACAAATCATCAGGGCCGGGTTGTTCGAAAGCCGGTTAACGCTAACCCTGTATTAAAGTCAAAGCATTGATTTTCTAAAGTCAAAACTGACAGCCAAACAATATCATAAAGTTCCAAAAAATTTTGTGTACTTGTAAACCTCAGAAAATTAAAGGATCGCTGAAAATTAAGGGACTCTAAGACTTTTTGTCAATAATTTGTAATACCACGAAGGAGAAAAAAGCCCGGATCCAGAGGCCCCCACAGTGTAGCCAAGAAATAAGCAAACCAAGTAATAGAGGTTTTGCACAGCAACCATGTTGCATGGGAGGAACAATAGATTCATTTTCCTATGGGAAAAAAATGTTCTTTCTAATTCATTTTCATTTTCATTGTTCCTGCATGCCTGCATGCAACATGGCTGCCGTGCAAAACCTCTATATGCAGTTGATTTTATTATGTAAAAGTTAGTGGTATAATGATTGGTAGCAAATTGATTAAAACGATATCACACTAAAGATATCATTTTTATCCACGCATGTGTGATATCATTTTAAATATCATTTTGTCCTTTTAACTATACTTAAATTTGTTGGTGTATGATCAAAACATCTTTGGATCTTCTTTGGAAGTCTTTGGCAATCATTGGTTATATCTTTGGAAATCTTCAGAAACATTCGTCTGGCCTTCGGAAAAATTTTGGGCAACCTTTGGAAATCTTCAGAAGGTCAGAAATTTTTGGAAAAATGCCAAAAATGCCGTTATGTATTGTGATAATTTTATATACGAAAACAAAAATTACATGGTCGCTTGGAGAGGATTTATCCACGCAGACATCTAGCTGTGTTAATTGCACATAGATTTTTGAGAATTAATTGTATCACTATTCATTAGTTAGAGGTGTGTATCACCAGTTAGAGGTGTGATGGTTGTGTTCAGCAGTTAACATAATAGCACTGATCAAATCATGGTAACTTAAGAAATATAAGTGGGTGCTTTTCTAATGGAATAAAAACAACTTGTCAACCCTGAGATGAACTACTTAATGATCTAGATGCTGTCTTGGCAGGTCATTTTCGTCAGTGCTATGACTGCCCTGAATCCAAATCTTTTGAAGATTGCCAAAGTCAGCAAACATTGGTCAACTGTTCTGATGCCTCTAATGCATGTTTTGAAACATCTGTCAAGTATGATAATGGCTCTTACAAGGGAGAGGACTTTGATAGCGGATGTCTGGATAAATCTTTTTGTGAAAGATACAAGAAAGGAGACATTGGATATTGTAATGATCTAAAGGCCTTGGGATTCACCGTGCAGTGTATATCAGAGTGCTGTCATGAAGATGGATGTAACAAGGAAAATCTCATCATTGAGAGCAAAGGCTTCACCTTTTTAACAAGTGTTGTTATACTGCTGCCCAGTCTATTTTTGGCGCTTGTCAATATTTACTAACCATGGAGTGCGAGTTCAATACGTAAACAAGGCAAACAAAGTAATCAGTGGTTAAATATTAACAGAAAATATCCATATCCCTGCCCTTTGGGCTTTTGTTTTGAAACTACCCCACTGTGCCCCCCCGCCCCCTTTGCCCCGTCCTCCACCTTTAACCCTCTGGAGATTTTAGTTTAAATACTTCCCTTCTTAAAGTTTGAAACCATCAGAATTTGAATGAATATAGATATTTTACTGGAATCTGCATATTTTCCCCTTTTTCTTTAAACATGCATGGGTGCCTGGGCCCAGGTGCCCCCCCCTCCCCCCCTCCCTTATTTTGGGTAAAAAAAAAGAAAAATTCAGAAGGAAGAAAAGCCAGGAGGGCAAGCAATGCCCCCACCACCGTAGCTCAAGGTCTGGATCTGCCACTGGTATGTACATGTACATGTTTTGATTCGGTTCTTATGTGGTACTATATTATTATCCTTATATGTAGCACTTGATAATAGCATATAGCATGTTTTTGAGCAAAGTTTGTAAAATAGTCTTCAGGATGATTTTACACTCCTGAGTAATTGTACATCATCCCACAATCTTAAACTGATTTTTTTTAGTGTGTGTAAAATCATTAAGTGTCCTTTATCAAAATTGTAGACCAGATCCTCAAGGTATTGGCCATGAAGTACAATGATAAGACACTGAGTGGCCTATCAGCAATTTGATGTCAAATGTTGAACAATAGGAAAGTCTTTTGGCACTCATTTAAATGGGTAGATGTATAAACAATAATGAAAAAAAAAAAAGATACTGCTTCAAATTTTGTGTTTTATGCTAATTAAGGGATACTTTTAGTGGCTGTGGCAAACATTGTGACCATATTCATAGAAATTGAAAAGTAAATCAACATTTAAGGTTTTTCCATGCATGGCAAATTTCATTCCATGTCACACTGTTCAGACTCAAGGCTGTACTCTAGCCAAGCCCTCCAGGTTACTCATCCAAATCAATTTATTAAATAATTGTTTAATTATTTACTAATTATTTTTCAAGTTTGATTTTGCCAGTAAACATAACACTATATGAATGTTATCACAAATATTGTGGCTCCTTGACAAAATCTCAACAACCTTTTTTGCTTGAAAGTAAAGCTTTGGAGAATTATCTGTTGGGGTTGTGGCGATTTGCAGAATCAACAACCAGCACTTCCAAGAAATCAGACAAGAATACATACCCAACTCTTAGACCATTTCCAGTCCCAGGGACCCAAATCGGATATTCCCAGTGGAAAAAAGGTAATTCCTAGTTCCCAGTTTAGCCCTTCAGTGCCCCCCCTCCCTTTGTCAAGACTCAAGGATACTGTGGACTAGTAAATTATTTTCTTTATAGGGACTGGTCAAAAAGTATAGGAAGGGGTGGGCTGTGTGAGCATTTGAACATGTGGTGGATAGAAAACACATGACCAACCCCTTCCATTTGGCACAACACTAAGTGAACCACCCCGAAACAAAGGTTGAAAATTACATGACCCACCCCTTATAAAACATGACATTTTTGGATGTATAATCCAACAAGATCACATTCAGTATATGAAATTGTGGTATTATTTGTTTTGGATTTATTTCTTAAAAACAATTCATCTAAAAGTAATATTATTTTCTTTTACTCTTGCAACTTTAAGTCATGTCGATTATAAAACCCCTGGAATAAAAACTTGACCATAAACCTTTCAACTTGGCCTCCAGCATCACCATGTATGGAACAGTGATCCATCTGAAAAAAGGCCGTAGTGTGTTCCAGATCCATTAACATGTGTCCTTTACCCTTGAAGACAAATAGCATGTAGACACAAGTTGGCCATTTGGTGTTGTTGAAGTCCAGCACGTCAAAAGATTGCAGAATTTTGAAAATTTCTGCCTTGGGACTCCTTGCTCATTCCACTAGACTTCTTAGCTTTCATTGCCATCTCTGTTGTACGCCAGCCACAAAAAAGGTTTGTCCTTTGGAAATGGAAGATGTTACCTCTGTTGTCAGTTGCGTCAAATGTGTGCCAATTCCTTTTATAAAACTGGATAACCCACCCTGCATGGGTAGCTGAAAATTGAATAACCCACTCCCCCCCCCCCTTACCAAGGGTTCTGAAATGGAAAATCCAGCCCCTCTCTGCTCTGTGCGCAAAAAGCAACTTACAGCATTTTCTTATATTGCTCAATCATCACGTTTTTGGTCCCTAGAAGGGCTACAGGCTCCTCGATTTGATAAACTGCAGGCTCCGCCCATGCGATCATTTGACCCGTCACGCAATATTTCACCACAACGAATTGCGCGACCCTCCGAGGTCCTGAGACGGTCTTTATAATTTAAAAGGTAAAATAAATCACTTATAAAATTTTCGCCTTGGTTAGTATTGGCAGAAGGCCTCTCATTTCATGCATCGCGTGGTCCAACGAAACAGGAAAAAATATTTCAAGTAACCGTGGAGAACTGCTGAAGAAGCACGTTTCACCGTAGATGACGTCAGTTTGTGTTTTCCCTTTCAGGGTGGGGGTAGAGGGAAGAGTGGAATCACAGATTTAAAGCATGCGAGCGAAACCACATCTGTCCTTATTTGGATAGGTTCTATCGATACAGGAAGGCTATCTGATTGAAAGAAAAACACAAACAAACAGATAAAACAAACGTGAAAAGAAACACGGAGGTGTTTAATTTATCCACCCACCCCTCGCCCTCTTGAAGCTTTGCACTAATCCAACGCCTGCGAGGAAAATTTTTCATTAATATTCGGTATTGACCGAGGTGTGCGAAGCAACGCTTACTTACTGAAGACATTTGAAGTGTCTTGTTTTACGTACACAGAAAAGAAAACATGAAGGTCGCTTTGTTTGTGGCATTTTCGTTGTTCTGTTTACTTCGGACGAGCGGTAAGTTAAGATTTGATACTTGTACTTGAAATATATGTCAGTGGTAGACTAATATTTGTTTCAATATGTAGCAGCTTCATAAGTCTTAATTAAGCTTATTTTTCCTCGTTCCTCTCGCCTTGACTTTTGCAACTTTGTAATAGGCTAAAGCTGAGATCTCTTTTCCTCGTAAATGTGTAGTCTCAAGGGATTTTACGCATAGAAGTTTTTTTAACGTGAGGTGAATCTGCCATGTTCCCTCAACTGCGTGACAATTCACAGTAGGAGCAAATATTTAGAAAGAAGCGAGCACTGCTGTTACACATGTTGACATCTAGTCAATTTACGGTCTAATCCGTATTCTAAAAATTCCTAAACATTTCTTTGAAGAAAGTACATTAGATCTCAGAGATTTCAGATATTGAATACCCTAAAACAATGAACATGCTTGATTTACATTGCATATGTTCTTGCTATTGAATAATTGGCCCTAAAATGCAAACTAGCTAATCACTGTTTACTGATTTCACGTACTATCAACTAGTCAGAACTTAGAAGAAGAAATAGCTAGAGTAACAAATACATTGTGTCTAGATACCCGGCAGCCGGGAAGTTTTTTTTAAATACTACATACCCGTAAGTCGGAAAAACTCATCCAATCCTTCTTAAAACTGCTGAGATCTTTGTTTAGAAATGTCAAGCGATTTCAATTATTATTTTGGCTCTGTGGTTAAAGAAATTTTCGAGCTTGGGCACACTAGAAAGTCTATTAGGGTACTAATAGACTCTGAGCTGACTCCGGTGTCAACTCGATCTCATAGACTAAATTTCTACAAGAATTGAAGTTGAAACCCCGTGAGAGTATTCGATATTTGTTCAGAAATGCGAAGCGATTCTAAAGAATGTTTTGCTTTTGTTGTGGACGAATTCTCTTAGCTTCGGCATACTATAAAAACCTCGACTCACGGGCACGGTTGGTCAAAAAACTAGATACCCGGCAGTAAAAAATTCGTGAATAATCAATACAATCGATATCCACAAAAATGATCATTGAAACCTCCCGAGAGTATTTCAGCATTTCGATCTTTGGTCGGAAATACCAAGCGAGTTTTTACAATGTTTTGGTTTTGCACAAATTGTACGAACTTTGTGTGACTTACAGGCACGATTTTCAAAAACTACATACCCAGTCGTCAGAAATTCTTCCCGTTTTTCCACCAAAATTTCCATTTGAATCTGCTGAGATGTCGGTGTAGAAATACCAAGCGATTTTCGAACTTCAGGCCTCAACAATTGCCTCGGCAAGGTAGTACAAAAAGCTACAAAACGCTTGAACGTTGTCCGCCAAAGGGAAATATGGATCTTAACTTCCGGTGTAACACTTCAGTTGCGTGACAAAGGTTGCACATGGTGTTGGTTTTCGCACCTAAAGGAGATTGGCGTTGGAAGCGAAGCGAAGTTCTCAGTTCTCTAAAGTTATTTATTCGGTAAGCTAAACGGCAAACGTATAAAACGACGCAGCTAGTATGCCCAAGCTCGAAAATTTCCTCAACCACAAAGCCAAAATTATTATTGAAATCGCTTGACATTAATCTAAACAAAGATCTACAGTTTGAAGAAGGATTGGACGGGTTTTTCCGTGGAAATTCTAGAATAAATTCAGACTGCCGAGTATATAGTATTTTAAAAACACTTCCCGGCTGCCGGGTATCTAGACACAATGTAACAAATATCTTCTAGCTATAACTTCATGCTGTAGAATCATCGATGAGCAAAAATTGATTATGCGTACTAAAGGCACCTGCGGTGGAGTGTTGATCAATACTCTCGATTGAAACCCTAGATCGACCCTTGTTGACCCTCAGTCGACACTCGATCGATACTCAATTGAAACCTCAGTTGACATAATTTTTCAATTGACACTCGATCAACATATTGGTCATCACAGTCAGTTGAGAGTCAAGACTCTCGATCAACATCTTGGTCAACAGTGCGTCATTAGAGACTTGACTAATCTTCGATTGATGCACATGAGTTGGTCGACACTTGGTGGACTATTGACCGACTATTGACTAAGTGTTGATCGAATGTCGACGGAGTATCAATTGATTGGGATGTTGATCGAGTGTCAATCGAGCTGGGGTATCGATCAACACTCAACTGCAAATGCATAATTTATGATAAGTACACTAGCATAATCCCTAAAATGCAGCAACAAACCATTGTTTCCCGTTGTACCAGTACACTGAGGGAATAACCATTAACTGCCTTTCTATATGAGCTTTGGTTTAGCTGTTGTATGTTGTTGGGTCTTTTGTATCAGTTCTTTTGTACTGGTACACAAGGACAGACTCAATTAACAAACAGAACAGAATGCTAATTATCTGATTAATGATTTTAAGTGGTTTTTCTGTAACAGGTGCACAGATACAGTGTTCAGAGTGCCAGAGTTTAGTTTCTTATGACGATTGCCAAAATAAAACAATAGTGGTGAACTGCTCCAGTGTCAATGATCATGCTTGTTTTCAAGCAAATGTCAAGTATGAAAAAGGAGCTGAGAAGATCCATACATTTCAAAAAGGATGTGTGCAGAAAAGCTTTTGTGAAGATTACAGCAAAGGGCAGATTGGTGAATGTATTACTCGAAAGGAACAGGGATATGAAGTTGACTGCAGAGCAATGTGCTGCCATGAAGATGAGTGCAACATGAAAGATCTTCTTGTTGACAACAAAGGTTCAGCATTTGCAATCAGTGTTATGATCTTGCTGTCTGGTCTGTTACTCACGCTTGCCAATATCGACTAACAGTCACGCCCTTATAATCTCAATCAATTATTATATATTTAT
>Ga0126339_10001571_pt1 | contig 15658 bp, 7 predicted proteins | sample OrbTmetagenome_2_FD_92532 | JGI IMG/M metagenome (GOLD analysis project Ga0126339, IMG submission 92532) | Coral microbial communities from Petempiche,Puerto Morelos, Mexico - Orbicella T R C metagenome | ecosystem: Host-associated > Invertebrates > Cnidaria > Coral | place: Petempiche,Puerto... | reverse complement strand
GGGTAAAAAAAACTTCCACCCCCCCCCCCCACCCCCGCCCCTGGGTACGCCCCCCGCGGGGGTTTTTTACAATTTTTCTCCCGCCCCCCCCCCCTTTTTTATGGGGGAGCCCCCCCCCCCTTCCCCCCCCCCCCCCACCCCCAAGGAAGCGAAGTACCCAATAAGAGCATTGACTTGAGACAAGGTAAAAGGTAAAGGTAAAATCTTTATTTAGACATGGTATTTCCTTCAGGACTTAACAATATTGAGTTAAATTAGTCTAACTACCTAACTAATAAATCACTAATTATATAACTACTACAGTTAGAGAAATGATAAAAAAACCCTGCTTTACAAGGAAGCCGTGTATAAAAGCAGAATAAAACTTACATAGGACTATGGCAGTGTTACAGAAAATTTGAACCCCTCTCACAGGTGTTTGGGTTAGAATCTCCACTATCTCTTCATGATTTAATGGCCTTAAAATGTTTTGCTTTAATGTAATTAAATAAATTTAGGATAATAATAATTCAATACTTAATATATATATACATAAAATATTAGGCCTTTGGGGACCATATAATTGCTTTACAAGCAATAGCTAAAAGTTAAGAAAGTGGGTTGTTTTCAGAAACAGAAACACTTGTCCACTGTCAGTAATTTGAATAATTAACATGCAAATTTTAGATATAAAAGTATTTGGTTATTCATGTGCAGATTAAAAAAAATTAACAACAGGAAAACAAGATTTTATGCAAATTCTTAACTACATCACAATTATACTTTTGCCAAAAGTCTCATTAAAATGGTGTCCCAAAGAAACTGGAGTTACTCATGTTGGGCTTAAATGAATTTCATCAGCCATCTCCAGTGGATTTATTTTGCAGCAGCAATCGTCTGGTGAATATAAGGCGGTTGCATGCAGGGCAACAAATGTTTCAAGAGCGTGTCAAATGGAGGACAAAAGGTTCATTACACCTGCTGTCAAGACTCACAGAAGTGTGAAATCGGTGTTGCGAATAATTTATCGTATTACAGTTACTGGCTCTATTAAACTAAAGTTCAAAATAAGCAGATCTGAAGATGGTAATTTACGGGTCTTGAGATGAATTTTCAAACGAAATAATTTTTACGTGTTTGGGCCGATATAACATTTAATTTCACTAATGAGCTTATTTTCATCAAAGTTTCTTTCACTTATTTCACTCAAATTCATTATATGCACAAAAATGTACTAAGTTAATGTGCAAAGCACTTTGTGATCGTCTTTTAAAATTCAGTTATAAACTTATTTCGATCGTAGTATAAAAAGAACAGACGAATAGACGACGATGGAGTTATTTGGCGAGTGAGCTGATTTTTTTTTTTCCAAGGTTTTATTTTAGCTTAATAAATAAATTATAAACTGCCACAAATCAGTAGAAGTTTTTAGTACTGCGCTTGTACATGCATGTCGGATTAAATTCAGCTCACGCAAACGTTAAACATCAAACTCCTAAATATAACAACTTGATAGTATATAAGGTAAAGCTTATAGTACATTGAATAGCGAATTAAGATAGAAAAACAAATAACAATGAAGACATATTTAGGGTGAAGTGCAGTGAATAATTTTGAGTTTACCTCACATATTCATCAGCGGCTTCAACCAACTGACCCCAGGAATCGAAATCCTTGGCTTTCTCAAAGGATGCATACCACTGGTTAATCGTTCTTGACTTTTGAGTCATGCTTTCGTCTGGTGTGTTTGCAGATCGCCTGGATCTATCGAGAATATAAACATTATCGGCCCGTGTTGGAAGGGCGATTATCCTAAGCGCTTTTCACATTACGTCTACATGAAGCCTCGTGTGGATGCTTTCGTATCGCGGGCTTTTGCGATTTGGAACTCGTTTCCAGGGTCATCTCTCCACCTTGAGAATTGAAACGAGATATTTCACACAAATATCATTTCGGTCTTTTTAGACACGAATCCTGAGCGCTGTGAAAATCCAAAATAAGGTTTAGCGACTTTCATACATTTCATGTGGACAGAATAATGAGCCCGGGACCAAGAAAGGCCAGGCCTCAAAGCATAGACGCGGTTACCAAGCGTCTGCATGATGGCGCTTATCTTTTCTCCAGTGGTCACTATGAGAAAAGGTTTGATTTGATGTATTGAAGTTAGGGAGAATCAGTCTATTAATTGGATGCTAAGGTAGGTTTCTAACCATTTTATGAAACCTGAGTTTCGCGTTTATCGCTAAAATTCTGTTAAAACCCGTGAGAAATTTTGTGTCGATTTTGAGCACGAGATCAATCCGTATTTTCTTCGTGATGTTACAAGACATGTATAGGGAACAAAGTTAGAAGAATCTGAATGTTAACTGTAACTGAGGTGCAAAGGGTTAATTAACAGTGTTGTCTTGTTACTGTTTACCAGAATCATTTGTGGCTGGGACTTTCGCAGTTGTTTATCAACACAAATTAGAAGTCAAGATTATGTACAGCTTGAGGGTTTTTGCACGAGCAAGCATCCTGCAAACCAAGCTCCTCGGGCAATCCAAGAAATATTTTTTCTTACAAGCCAGGTGTTTCACAGGAAACTTCTTACCATGGTATAGCGCAATTCAGCATAAAGGGGTCATAAGGAAGAATGTAACACTACGTGTACCCCTGACGATCCCCTGTGCTTTCAGCTCTGTTACTGTGAAGAGCCTGGCTAAGAACATTGCAGCCGTCAGGAATGCTGAGGAATATCTTTATCTGTATGAGAACTTCAAGGATTCACCTGCAATGACACGAGTGATTCGCATTACAATTTTGCATTCCTTAGCCAGGTTTGCTACAGAAGGCCCAAAAAAGAACTTTTTTTCTACAAAGAAGGCATTGAAAAAACAGAACGATATTTTTGCAATTTTGCTTCAAAGCATAGCAGGTGAGCTTGAAAAGTGCAAGGCACGTGAGCTTGCCAGTATCATGTGGTCTTTGGGAAAGTTAAGAGAGCATGTTACATTGATTGTTTCTGAATGTGAGAAAGAAATCTTTCGCCGAGATGTGACTTCTTTCAAGGCACCATCGGTCTGCAGGCTTCTGAATGGTTTTGCATGCCTTGATTTGAAAAGATCACATTTTTTTAGTTTGATTGAGCAAAGTATTCTAGAAGGGAAACTCAAGATGAGTGATTTTGAAAATCGTGGCTTGGCTGGAGCTTTGTGGTCTTTCAGCAAAACTGGAAATGGAAGCAGGGAGCTGTTTGGAAAATTCCAAGAAGAAATTTTATCGAGAAATGCAAAAAAATTCAGCAGTGCACAGCTGGTGCAGTTGTTGTGGTCGTTCACACAGAAAGGAATACAGTGTGACAAGCTGTTTGAAATCACAACACAAGAGATCCTTGAGCGACCAATGGCAGATCTAAGTGACTACAGTATCAATATGTTACTTTTGGTGTTTGCAAAAGCCAACCCAGACCCACATAAGCAACAAGAAAACTTTGAGTTTTTCAACAGCCTAGGTGCTGAAGTAACACAGCGAGGTGTTCATGGTTTTGACACCAAGGAACTCTCCATGTTAGTCTGGTCTTTTGCAAAAAGGTGCCCAGACATTAAATCAGTTTTTGCTATTGTGGAGAAAGAACTCCATATTCAAGGCATCTCAAAGTTAAGGAATGAAGAATTGTCACTAATTTTGTGGTCCTTTGCCAAATCAGGGAATTTTAGTGCCGCGCTCTTCAATACATGCCAAGAAGAAATTCTTTCCAGGGATATGAGTTTGTTCAAAGCTCACCAGTTGAGTCAGCTAATCTGGGCATTTGGAATGGCAACAGCTCCATCCATGGGATTCTTTACCATTGCAGAGAAGGAAGTTCTGAGCAATGTGAGTCATTTCTCCGACAAAGAACTTTGTATGATATTACATGGATTCAGTCGTGCATCGGCTGGTACGCACAAACTATTTACTATGCTTGAAAGGGAAGTTTTGGAGAGGAACATACCCGACAATAACCCTGGAATTATTCCGGAGTTGGCTTCAGTGTTCTCTAAGTGCAACTATGAGGCAACATCAATGTTTGATGTAATGGAGAGAGTGCTCAAAGCTACTGATCAGTCTGTTTTTAGTGAGCAAGAATTGCAGGAAATAAAAGTGGCATTCTTCAAAGTTGGGAGAGAACATTGCCCTTTACAGAATATAAAGAAGGTGCAGGCTGAAGCAGTGCATCACAATTAACACTGAAAACAACAGTCTTAGCTTAGATTAAGTATTGACATTTCAGTGAGGATTTAGAAGAACTTCAAAAATACTGTGAAATTTGACATTTTCAGTATGTTGTGAGCATGGGACATGTATACAGAAAATCTGAGTCCCCGATGGGCCAGAGTTCAACCCATAACCTCCCAGATTCTGGTTTTCTTTGCCCCATGCTTGCATCATGCTGAAAATGTTATTCATCACATTGATTCACCTGGCTGAAAACTATCTATGTAACTTTCATTCTTTGAAAGTGTTTTTGCTGAAATTTCATCTTACTTGTTCTATCCTACAGGTAAACTGTCAACTCGGAGAAGAAGAAAAATACAGGGTTCCCTGGGACTTTTCTGTTTCTTTCATACATCGAGAAAGATCCCACTCACAGAGTAGCCAGGGCATGGCGGAGTAGTCAGTTGTCATGGCATAACCTACATTGTACAACTCTCTTCACATTCATGTGAGAATCAGGGACAGACAGTGCACCATTTCCAAAATTAATATTAACAATTTTAATATAGCTACACTGCTTTTCAGAGGTTATTCCTGAACTTTTTATTTCATCTGTTTCAAGTTAGAGTACAATTAAATTATTGCGCATTCTACATGTAACTTTTCCTGAGCTCATTATGCATAATTACTTGTAATTTATTGAACTGAACAACATTGCTAGGTTGCGAACACCTTATGAGTACATGTACACGTATAATTATGCAAGTATGAAGATCCAGCCTAAACTGCTGTTAACTGTTATGTGTGGCAAGGGACTGTTTTTTTTATTCAAGAAGCTAAAATACCGATATTATTACTTGCAACCTCACTACATGTAAGATAGAAAAGGCTAAGTCTGTATACGAGCCAAGTGGCGCATCAGGCTGGACCTTATCCTGGTTTATGTAGCATGAATTCTACTCCCCTCCCCAGGATGGGATGCTAGATCATCTCAGGGTTGCCCCCAGCATTGCATTTGTTTGTAGCTAATTATGAATTTGGCTTTTTTTTGGAAGTTGTACCGGATTTGAGGTGATACTTTTTTTAAACAAATCTTTATTATGCATTGTTACACACACTGGTTACAATGCTTCTACAGCTACTTTACTTACAAGACTAATACATATACTTACATTATTTATAATACTTCGTATTCAATATGATTCATTCCGTCACTTACAATACAAAGGCTACTTACATTACTTACAATGCAGTACATACACTACTTACAATGCAATACCATCACTTAATCTACTAACAATACAAATGCTTCCACTGCTTACAGTACAGTACAATAACCCATGTTGCTTACAATACTAATTAACACTACTTACCCTGTAATACTATTAGTAACGTCACTTGCAATATAATTCGATTACATTATGTGTATCTTTGATTTCCAACTTTAAATGCTAGATCTATAACTCAATGTTATCTGGCTAAAAGTCAAGTGCACAATAACTTTAAGGCATCAACATCAGTTGGTGCAGTAATTTGTCTCCCTTGGCTTGTGGCTACTACTTCACGTCGAATTTGTAGATTGTTTTCTGCTTGTAAGTTTCTCCAGGGTGAAGAATAGGACTTGGAAAGTCAGGCTGTCAATAACAATCAAATAAAAATTGACAATACATCATTATTATTTCATTTTTCAACATTATAGGAGGATATTGGGGGATTGGTGTGTGTATTAATATTAAACTCTAGGGACACTTCCCTTCAACCAAAAAGTACGGAAATTTCCTGGGAAAGTTTTTGGAAGTTCAGTCAATTTTCAACCCATTCAACTGAAAATCTCGGAAACTCTGAGAAGAAAATCAAACTAAGAAATTCTCAAACACTTGGGATACCTACATGTAATGACATTGCCCTCTTTCATACAAACTGGAATTTTTTGGTAGAATGGAAAGCGCCCACTCTTTCCTCTTTAATTAATTTTGTGGAACATTAACAACAAAATACAAGATCCCTGAAACTATTCCACTGTGTCTCTTATCTTACAGGTGAATCACTAACTCACATAAGCGAGGATGTAGCTACATGTAAGAAACAACTATGCATGCTCATTAACAGAACCTTGGCTGTCTTTTTTGACCTGTCTAACTTCAAAATAAGGCTACACCTGTGTTGTGTACAGTGTCATTTCAGGCATCCATTAAGGTGGCTCCCTATAGTTTTACGATCGTGCGAGCGCTGAGGAAGTAATCTGTGCACGCTCAAAGGAAAACGTCAGTGTTTTTCGATATTTTGTTACGTCATCATGAGCACAAAAAGCAAAACTGACAGTGAATTTTCTCGCGTTTCCTTCGGTGAAATTCCGTAAAATTTGGCAGATTGGTAGCAAATATTTTACTTTAGTTGGAGTTCGTTTTTCAGGGAAATCTATAAGACCAGATTTTTTGCAGCGGTAAAAGACATACATTTGAAAATATCGAAAAAACTGTCTTTACAAACCCTACTTTTTTCGTGTTTAAAATTCGTATCTCGCTGGAAGCGATGTTATGTAAAAGTTTTGGAAAATTTCACCGAAGGAAATTCATGAAAATCACAAATAAAGCCATAAAAACAGTAAAAAACACTTTTGTTTGGGCATTTACAATTTAAGACTACATCCCAAAATGTTAACAGAGATGACAGCAAAACACTATGTAATCATCGCTTATTACATGTAATAAGTTTGAGACGACTAGGTGTGAAAGCGAATGCAAAAACAGCATTTAAAACACAACATTTGTGCATGCAACGCCATAAATGATCACCCTATGGAGCCACCTTAAGCTCTCTTAACTTTTAGCTGGTGAAATTCACCAGTCAGAGTACTTTAAAGAATTAATAAATTAAAATTAAACTGGCAGTATTTAATACTGCCAGTTCTCAATGCAACAGAAAAAGATCTATTGTAGCACTTTTTCTCTTTCTCTCTTCTTTTTTCGACAATTGTATTTTTTTTTTCTACAAACTGACCTGGTTAATGGCATCTGGGAAATTCTGAGCCTCTAAGCAGAAAGCACCATGTTTGGGATAACACACCCCTCCCTTGCCAGGGCTTCCATCCAGATAATTGCTACTGTAAAAGTGCATACCTGGCTGATCAGTGAACATTTTAACGACTCGACCACTAGGAGGATGGTACACTCTGCAAATTTAAATGCAACAACTGTTTATTAAGACTTGGGAGGTAGGAAATTAAGACTAGAAGTAGTAGACAGCACATACTGACCCTGTCTGACACCAATATTTTATAATAATTCTTGTTCAGTTAATTTAAATGTGCCCTAAGTTTCTCTACCAAAGCAAGGCCTGGTGTACAACCATTCATATGAAAATGAGTTCAATTTGTATGTGAATGAAATCTCATTTTCATATGAAAGGATGGGCACCAAGACTCACTTCGAGAAAGAAGCTAAAGATAATTCGGAAATGGCCGAAATAAATATTCCATTTACCAAGTGCATATTCACTCATTTCAGAGGTACTTCTGTCTGAAGGTTTTAAGCATCCCCATCTTACTGCAAAATATAATTTAAATAAAATTACCAATTTTTTACTGCATACCACTTACTCAGCACAGAATTCCTTGCTCTGAGGCAGGCAGTAGGTGTGGTCATAACCTCCAGGAACTTTATCTATGTCTTGTCCAATGGGCTTGGGTGTGGTGAAATCAAAAGCGCTATTTGGGCTGGAAACCGAGCACTTCTCACCTAAAAAATAATATAGAATTTAACAAATATCTAATGTAGCTCCATGGGATGTACTGTACACATCACTTTTAGTGAAAGCCAAATTTAATAATTTGAAATGTTCAAATGTTGAAGTCATTGCATGAGAATTTCAATTAGTTACTCATATCATCCCTCTGCATGTACCGGAAAGTTATAAGGCTAAAAAATATAACTTACAGTGAAACCTGTATTAAGGGGACACTCACTAGTGCCGCTTAAGGGTGTCCGCTCTAAGCAGGTTCTAATATCTTGTGCAATAATAGTTAATTATTAACCCTTTCATGACACAGTGTAACACAGTGTAAGATCAAAGACTGCTCATAACACAATGTCCAGTCAGTCAATCCATCAATCTGGAATAATCTACTTAGCTTTAAAACGACTTCGCTGAAGAATGTTAAAGGAGTCTGAGCTGATCTTTTAGAAGGGTGCACTCATTGCAGGTTTTGTGCCACAAAATGGCTTAATATTGGTGTCTGCTTCCACTTAACAGGTGTCTGCTGAATGCAGGTTTATTTTACAGTAAATGTGGGAAGAAAATTTTGGGACTCAAGCTGGTGTCCACTTAATAAAGGGTGTCCGCTTAATACAGTGTATGGGGTCTGCTTAATACACATGTCACTGTATATCTTTCCCTGCTGTTGTTGAGTTTATCAATTAGTAAATAATAGCTTTGAACATGCAATTACACAATTTCATTGTTGCGGCAATCCAGACCTACAGGTAATCAAAGTCTCAAGCTGAAACATACATATAGTTGTGACCACAATAATTTCTAAACCATCACAAGTGAAATGTATCAGTGAACAAATAATTATTAATAATATTAAATGAATGGAATTTACACAAAATGAATACATAAATAAATAAATAAATAAATAAATAATTAATTAATTAAATAAAATAAACAGAAAGTACATGAAAATGTACCTGTGGGTATTTGCACATCATTTGTGGGCAAATAAGTGGGTGCCTTTATCTGAGCTATGTGATCCAAAACATCACGGTCCACCTACAGTAACATGTATGGACCAGTAGAACTTTCATTTCATGTAAAGTAGGATAAGAATCAAACTACAAGCTCCAGAAATCATTTGAATGTCCATTTTGATTTTGTAACAAGGGTGTCATGATATGGAGAAATGAATGGAATGGGAGATGACTTGTAAGGGTTATTAGAGAGGACTGAAATGACTAGGTACATACAAGTAAGATGAGAAGGGTACATGGGCCATTAGGTTGCTCACAGGAAGAAGTGTAGTAGGGGCCCAGGGGGAGGGGGTAATCCCTTACATGGGTTATAGGTTGTGTGGCCCCAAACGGTATGGTTATTCAGCCATTTTGGCCATTTTCTTCATAAATACGGTATGGTTTTTGCACTCGTCTTGATATGGTTATGTTTTTAAAAAGAGGCTACTTTTTCAACATTGTTGATAAGACCATCAACAAAAGCCCTCCACAAATTATGTTTGCAGCAATTTAACATTGGTCTGAACCAGGGAACTAATTTTACCTAAGGTAGGTCTGAAACAGGGTATTGATTTGAGGGTCAGGTCATAAATAGGGTGAGGGAAAATAACAGATTTGGTCATTGATGGGGTATTGCGTTTTGGGAAGCAGGCTGCTTACCCTCACCCAATCTTTCTGGGAGTATGCTCCCTCCAGGGTTTGGGGCAGGCTCAAAAGTAGGGATTATTCCTTGAGTGAGTTCAAGAAAGGATGATAAGGGTGAGAGAGTTAATTCCTCCAAACAGGCCTTACTCCTAAGGTGATCCCTTGAGAAGTATTTTGACACGGTATCCAGGTCTCCCATGCATATTGTTACCAAGCTGTTTGGGCTGTCCAGTGAGCTAACTCCATGTCACTAGATTGGCTAGTTTTTGACCATCTCGGAATTTTGAAACTGGAAATGACATAAAATATATTTAAAAAGATAGTCACCTTCAAGGAATAAGGCCTATATCATAAATTACGGGGGATTATTGTAACTCTCTTACACTGGCCTTCATCTTCTCTTGGTACATTTTAAGTTAAAAGTCTGCTAACTCTTTAAAATAATAAAAGAAGTCAGTACAGGCCAAAGGCCAAATATATATAGGAAGAACTAAAACAAAGAAGTCAAATGAATAGAACTATGATCTCGAGAATCCACGTCAGTTATAAAATAATATATAAAATTTGACCTACAACAAATCAATATCACAGTACCTGGCCAGCCAAATTAAAAAAGCCATGACTGGTGAGGTTGACAATGGTTTGAGCCTTTGTTGTTGCTTCGTAGTAAAGTTCAACCTCGTTGTTATCAGTGAGTGTAAATGAAATACATGCCGTCAGTTCTCCAGGGTAGTTCTCATCATTGTCAGGACTTATGTAGGTAAATTCAACTTTTCTATGATCCTTAATCACGCCTTTCCAATTATGCTACATGAAAAAAAAAATTCAATTTTACTTCCAAACTACTGAAAGCTGTATTAAAGATGTAAAAAAAAAAAACAATTTATTAACAATTATTGGACAAGGTTGAGCAAAATAGCGTGATTTGTTAGTAAAGAGCAGATCAATTATTTGCTGAAGCTGAAGGCTGAGACAAATAATTGATCTGTGAGACACTGACAGATAACAATATTTTGCGATGACTGAGTTCAATAATAATTTTGTTTGATCACCAAATTTGTTTTCTCCATTAAATCACTCTGCCATTTTGCACCAGAGATCATGGTTACCATCACAGATGAGCAGAATATTGTTTGCAGCAAAAGACATAATTTTAGATGGTACTACGCATGAGCAGACCATTATTTGTAGGTTATGTGGTTGGCTCTCAGCCAATGAAAGGGAAGAAAAAAATGCAAGTGATAATAAACGCTAACAATGCAAGATTAATTTACTCCAACGCAAACCTTGTGAAATCCGACAGGACCTCCATGGTGGGAGTTTGGCGGAGCATTGATGGCCAATGAGTATTCTTTGCCACCAAGAGAGAATTTCCCATTGGCTATCCTGTTGGCAACTCTTCCAATCGTTGATCCAAAGTAAGGTGGGTTACTCAGATAGTCTACCAACAACAATAATAATAAATCATAAATAAATTAAAGTCTCGATAGATGCAATCATAGTTAGTGGAGGAGTGGACTGGTTAGAAATATGTCTTTGTTTACAAATTTCAATATCACGTGACATTGACCCTGCACGTAACATATGATTGCAAGATGGCATCTAATTTCAAAGTCTATGATTGCAAAATACAAGAAATGGTCACTCATTATTCAAAACTTTGAAATGCTAAAATACATCAACAGACCACTGGTTTATGAATAAATCTGGTAAGCAAGATAAAAGACAAAAAATGGTCAAGTGTGTGTCATGCTCTATGGTCCATACTACCAGAGCTTTGGTGCACCAGTGCCCCTAGCATGATGTCACCCAAGATAAGTATTGATTCATCCTCCACAGAGGCTCAAAGGTTTTTTTTTTTTTTTTTTCAGGTATAACAAATGTTTTGAACCTCTGATTCAAAACATTTCATGCCAACTCTCCTGGATTATCCAGGAGTCTCCAAAACACAGAGTGAGCCTTGCAGTCTCTTGTATAGGTCACTAAATCCCCTGGATACAAAGGGAAGTGCTCAAAGGTCATTTAATTTGAACACTTATTTAGCTGATTTTTGGCATTTGAAGGCAAGATATTTTGCATATTATATTATTTAATGCATTTTTGAGGTTGTAAATGTGCCGCTCTATGTTAAACGCCTTTTTAAGGGTTCACAAGCTAAACCTAGGTAAATTTTTATTTTTTTAGCTTGGCATCTCCGTGTATTTGTACTCTTTCCCTCCCGAACCCCACTTCCCCCTCTGACAGGATGCCAACCCATCATTAAATTCATCAATACCTCTTTATACACACAACTGGAGTGAGCTGGCATTGTGAGAGTCAGATCACCACCCCCCCCCCTGCCCCCCCTGAAATGTACATGTAACATGATTGAGTTAGTTTAATTTGCAACTCCAGTGAGAATATCAGTTCTTTCTCTTCCCAACTCACAAATATCTGGATCATCAAATGCTAGCTTTTGACTGTAACATCTGAAAAAAATTGACCTTTTTAGCATTTTCAACAATTTCATAATTTACCGGTAGACTGTAATCAGTTAACTAACCCTCAAGGTTATCATATCCCAGAACAACATCATCTATCTTTCCATTTCTGCAAAGAAAAAAAAAGAAGAAGAAGAAGAAGAAGAAGAAGAAGAAGAAGAAGAAGAAGAAGAAGAAGAGGAAGTAAGAAATAAAAAAATCAAATACTTGTAGGGCAAATCGTTTACAGTGTAGCATGAAATTTTTGCGGGAATTTTATTTTGTGGATTGGCAGTTTTTTGAGGTTTGCGGGAACAAATTTTTGCAGTTTCCTTTTCAAGCAGCGAGACATCAACGAGGAAGGAAATGAAAATAAAATATTTTCAACTTTTGTTACTTTTTTTAGGTAAAACAAGTCTTTACTTCTCAGACATCTCTGTCAACAACAAGCCAGTCGTACAACAAAGTATTTCTGGTGACAACAAAACATTTCCAGTCAAGCCGTTCTTTTGTAGTAACACGTGGGATTAAAAGGCATTTTTTTATTATATTAACAGGAGTAAATTTTTGCGGTTTTTAATTTTGTTGGTGTTTTTTTTTTTTTTTTTTTTTTTTTGAATTTTTTTTTTTTATTAAATTAACAGGATTATTTTTTGTTGTTTTTTATTTTTGTTGGGGTTTTTTTTTTTTTTTTTTTCTGCTGGAACTTATTTTTGTGAATCAAGTACCATCTGCAAAATCTGCAAAAATTAAACCCCACAAAACAAAAAAGTGCACTGCATGGAAATGTAGGTTCCTTTTCAAGGACAAACCGTGAAATTGACAGACAATATAAAGATAGTAACATTTTGCGACACTTGAGTGCCATCTTGTTATCTGCATAGGGAACCTATACAAGTGTAAATAATAGATTCTAACTATTGTTTTTCTGTAAAACACTTAAACAGGGTCAGAAGACCCCAGAACAATCGTATCCTACAAATTTTCCCTTGTGTACGGGTTTTATGGTGAAGGCTTCTCTGCAAAAGTTATAGATGGTGAGGCTAAGCGAAGAATAACGTCCCGTAGTTTTAAGCTTATGTTCAGGGATCCATGTTTGCAGTCGTCTGGTCATCCATGACGACTTAAAAACCATATGGATGACCAAAACAATACGAACTCGTCCGCTGGATGAGTTTAGTTTGATTCTACTAAAAAAAATCTTAAATTTTCTAATGAATTTCCTGCATTCTGACCACTTTTCATTTATTTGGGACTTTTAGAAAACAGAGAATGATTTGCAGCTTTCTTTTGCAATCAAATTATCATTTTTGGTTCCCTATCTTGGATAATGCAATATTTTTCATGTCTTGAGTGAAATCATTGCAGAGTCAATCACAGACATCCCAAACTCACAACTCGAGGAGTCGTTCAAATATTAATGATTTATGGACATATATCAAGTAAGATGTCACTGCTTAAAGTGCGCCATGTTGTGTCACACGTTGGCCGTAGAGAATTTGAGCGCTCCACAAGGCATTGTATGGAATTTAAAATAATAAAGGATAAAATGACACGATGAAATAAAATGTTCCTTTTTTTAATAAAAGTAAAGAAAATAAACTCACCTTACCCAGTTTCTGTTGTTCATTTGGCCTATTTCGTAATTTTTGGGGGGTTTTCAGGTGCCTTGTAGAGCGCTCAAATGCTCAACAGCGCAATGTGTAACACAACACTGCACACTTTAGGCAGTCACGTCTCACTCGATATGCAGCCACAAATCATTAATATTTGATCGACACCTTGAATCATGAGTTTGGGATGCCTGTGGTGCAATTTTCATTTTCTCAAACACTGACGCTCTGTATTGATCAGGATTTGGTGTTTAGTAATGTTGCTTAAAAGGACTTCGGAAAAACAATTCAATTACAAGCAAGTAGAGCAAAAGCGTTCTTTCCAATGTACAATGCAGATGAAGAGGCCTTGGTCTTCATTTGTACCTACAAGTAGTTGGATCGTCTCACTGTGTCCGCTGACTGACCATTGCCAATATCATCTGCCTCAACTGGGGACACAATGTTCTGTGAGAATGGTCATGTGAAAATAAAAACAAAATAAACTTTCCATTTCTTCCCTATTGAACGGGCAAGCAGAATTTTGCCTGGGCAAGTATGTCATCTGACATACTTGCTCGCCTGACGTGTTGGAGAAAAACCAATATGGATCCCTGTTACATGTATGTTGTTTCAAAATTATATTAGCTCCGCGATCGCGCTGTTTCGCGTCAATCCTGACAATCATTTTTAACCTTTTTCGATAACAACGACTGTAGTCAAGCGATACATATTGTAAGAAAAAAGGAAAAGTGAATCAAAAATGATTGTACTCGAGCTTCACTTCACGCGGGCTCGAACTTTACTCGAGCTATGATTTAACTCTTTCCCTTACCTATCAGGGCATTTCAGTGAAACTAAAGTAGCTCCAAACGATATCACATCCAGCTCTAGTCCATTGCTGTTTTTGATGGTATATTTAATGACTTCTTCCCCGGATTCTGTTTTGCCAAAGACCTCTCGCGATACTACCATTTTGAACTATTCTGAGCGGTTTTTTGTCGTCCACTACACTCAAATTACCATTACAAATCGATATTTTCGATAAACGATACGCGATCGACATAGTGGAAACATCATTATCAAAAATAGAAGTAAATTGATAGCAAAAATATGTAATAGCTTGAAAACTACACTCGATCTGTCCGAACCTGTCCGCCATCTTGGATTTCAATGTCAGAAAAACCGTGGGAACCAGGTTGAAAATTGGTTTCAGGGCCGTGTGACGAGCCGCGTGGGAGGCTACCAATCTATTTGGCGCGAAAATAGAGTATGTGCATTGTCACGCAATAAAATATAAGTCAAAAAAACATTGTGTGGAGAAAGTCAAGAAATTGTGACACTATAGACAATAAATAAAGAAGACAATTCTCCAAGTTTAAGGTGTGTGCGTTGTCCCAAAGTTGAGTTATTCGTCGAAATGTTCCGCGCAACTTATGGAGCCGCCATGTTGGAGGACCGCCTTAGTCCTCATATTTGGCGACCAGAAAATAGTGTAAACATCTGGAACTTACTTTGGCTATCTAGACGACTGATTATCTGAACCGAGCCAAAAAACATTTACACAAGCACTTTTCCTAGTACTTTAACTCCTAAAATGGCTAAAAATCACCAGATAAGTGTATATTTTTCAACAAACGCGATCTTAGCTTCATGTCACGCACCGCCATTATATATAACTCTGAAATTCAAAATGCGCTGGTTTCCAAACGAAGGACGCTATTGAGCTGGAAAGTTGTAAACAGATATAAATTTAGTACATTTTATGCCTGATGAGGATAAAACCTTTGGGGGCTCTTTAGTTTTGGATTTGAGAATTTGATGACGTCACGTGCACGCACTCTATATGTTCGGATAGTTTCCGAGAGCGAACCTCGAGAATTATACTGTGAGCTTCGAACAGATACAACCTCGTCCCCAGTAGCCAGGCTCCGGCTGGAAGGGATCATAAGAGGCTAAAAACTAAGTTACTTTACGTGGGGGGGGGGGGGGGGGGAAGGGGGGGTAACCCCAGAAAAAAAGGGGGGGGGGGGCCCACCCTTCCCCAAACCCCAAACCCTTTTTTAGCAAAAAACTCAGG
>Ga0126339_10001570_pt1 | contig 15662 bp, 17 predicted proteins | sample OrbTmetagenome_2_FD_92532 | JGI IMG/M metagenome (GOLD analysis project Ga0126339, IMG submission 92532) | Coral microbial communities from Petempiche,Puerto Morelos, Mexico - Orbicella T R C metagenome | ecosystem: Host-associated > Invertebrates > Cnidaria > Coral | place: Petempiche,Puerto... | reverse complement strand
TGCGATGGTTTGGAAGCGAAGGACACGATAGAGATGGTAGATGGTGGGGAGAGATGATGTGAGGAGGTTTTTTGATAAATAATAAAAAAAAAAAACCTAAATAAATGAAACATGCGGCAAGGAGTTTCTACATTTCATGCTACGTAAGATTTGCAAGCTGCTGTCATAGCGAGAGCAAAAAAAAAATTAAAAAAAAAACAAATAAATCAAACAACACTTGACTCAGACATATATATAGGACTGAATATACTTACCACCTTCGTCTTATCTTCGAAGAGAAACATCTCTTTGCTGTATGTAACTACTAAGATTCCGGGACAACGTTCTCCATAGCGTGGCAGTGAACCATCTTTATTTACACCTGTTATGGCAATAGTGTAGATGCTATTCACAAGTCCACTGAAAGCACAGCTATTGTCTCCATATCCACCATTTCCGGCAGCAAACACAAATATGGAGCCACGTCCTTGTCGACCCTGTAATGAAAGCAAAGCCAGACTGTTTTTGCAAAAAGCCTGATATGAACATGAACTAGTGAGACAATCTCAGACAGTGCAGAGTATAATTTATGGCTCTGATGCAGTAGTCACACAGGTCCTCACCCCTGCTGTTCTCTCCCTTGGTAGTCAACTATAGGCCTTTTCCCCTTTGCAGAATATGAGCGGACAAAAACTTGATAAGAGATAATCCTAGCAGTGTGTGTGTTTCATGTTTGTGTTTTGCCCCAAAATAACTTACAATTACCGTTTGCCAAGACGATTTTAAATTTATTGTGGTATTTTATCTTGAGTTTCGTTCATTTTGTAGCACTACTTTTCACGCCAATGTTTGTAATTTGATACTTTTGTTTTCCTCGCCAATGTATGCAACAAGATACCTTTGTTTCCATGAAAATATAAGAAAGATGTGTATTTTTTTAACTCACTGCTGGAGATAAATGGAATATAAAAGCTAAATATCTGCTGAAAAGTCAAAGACGAACAATTCTGTTTTACTGATTCAAAACGTAAATTTTCATTTCACCGATAAACAAGAACTAATCTTATTATCAAATAGTCACGTCGAATCACGGAATGGTGCATTCTAATTCTGTTGCCAGCCGAGTTGGTGTAAACAATAAAACCACATCAAACTAATACACAATGCTATTGAGTAATACAACTGAGGAGCGTTTCAACGAGAAATATTGAAGAAAGAGATCTTTACTTGACCGAAATTATATCTCACATCGGTGAGCGAGTCACCTCATCAACTGATGAAATTAATTGGAGGTTTCAGTAAGTGCCACAGAGTCTGCGGCAATAATAACGAAGTTTCTTTTGTCACAAATTTATTAGTTTTACATGTAACTAACGTGGGAAAGTTTTGGCTGAATATGAACTTTGGGCTCTGTTTCATAGACGAGGAAACAAACAAGCTGCTAAGGAAAAGCAATATGTTCCCATTCTCTATTTCAACCCTGGCAAACCCACAATAGTTATAAAACAGTAGACGACATTTCTTGAATTTGCCAAAAACGCATTTTTTGGACATTTTGGAGATTTTCAGGCTGGATATGGGCCACATTAGCTCCAATCTACTCAAAAAGGCATTTGCAACATGACAGCATGCCTTTCTTTCCACTAGCATCGCGTTTTATGACATTTTCGCTCAGGCATGCGCAGAAATCAAAATTTTGAGAAAGTGACCTACGTCTTTAGGCTTTTCGATTTTTTGATTTTTTTTTTTTCGCCTTTCCTTTTTCTCCTTTTCTTTTCTTTTTGCTGCAGTGATTGACCTTCTACTAAGCTTGCTTCCAGTTTAAAAACATTCTGAGAAAGTATCATCAAGACAGGCAATTTTTGCCGTGGAGTGGCCACGCGTAGGTGCAGGAAATTTTGCTCTGAGTTTTTCACTCAACTTTTTTGAGCATTTTTGTGCATATCTCAGGCTCCATTGGGCCGATCACTCTGATCTGGGTATCATTGGAAAGATCTTTCCCTCCTGCAGAAGTTGAGCATAGATGACGCCAATTTTGGTCAAGGGTGATGACGTCAGAAGTGGAAGAAAGCCCAAGGCTCATCATGGCCGGTTACGGCCGGCACAGGAGTCAATGGGTTAATAAATTTTGTTATTTAGTTTAACATTTCAAAAGCTGGCAAATTTAGTGGTAGTGAACATGTTCGGAATTAAATTGAATATCTTTAAAGTAAAAAATGCCCACTCAGATATAAGCTTAAGTAGATATACAGTTACTTACTTTGTGGGGTGGTCACAATCACGTCTAGATGTTAATTTAAAATTGATGCTAAAAGGTGCGTTTTTGTTGGAATTCCCTCATATTGCCAACCTGCTGGTCAACGGAAGACATAATATAATGCAACAGACTAGGACAAGTCAATGTACAATTTCCGAAGGTTTTCACCATTAATATTTCTTGCTCCTTGTAAATAAAACATCTAAAATATGGTGTGAAATATCCCCTCTCAAGTGTACATTTCTCACCTCAGTAATGCCCAGTCTCACATTCACTGACTGACTTAATCCTTTAAGCTCCTAGTGGAGCAAAGGACGTCAACTTTTCATGCTATCTTCTTGGCTACGGTATGTTCCAGGTGATGCTGGCCATCTTCATCTCTTTAATCTTCAATCGGCCTTCTCCATGTCTTAGCAGGTCTTCCCACCTTCCCTTTGTTCTGCAGATTCCACTTCAAAGCCCGCTTAGTCATGTCAGTGGCTCATCTTTGCAGCGTGTGGCCTCTCCAAGACCACTTCCTCTTGCTATCTCAGTTGGTATGATTGTGCTCTTGTCCTGACCTGCACCAAAGTTCTTTGTTACTAATTTTTTTTCTGGCCAATGTACATGTACACTTGTATCTTGAAGATCTTTCTGAGAAATTTGTTCACAAAGCTTTGCAGCTTGTTCAATAAAGCTTGCGTCACTTTCCAGGTCTCTGATCCACAGAAGGGCGTAGTTTTCACATTTGTTGTGAAGATGCGCAATTTGGTTTTGGTAGAAATCGATGAAGAATTCCTGACTGGTCTAAGCATGTTGAGGGCCAGTCTGGCTTCGCCTATTCTGCTCTTCACATTCTCCTCAGCTCCCTTGGTGACTGTAATGGCACTACCCAGCTACGTGCACCTTTCTACTTCTCCCAGATCTTCACCATTCAACTTGATTTTGTCCTACCGCTTGTTGTTAGCTTGTATGCCTTTGGTTTTCTCTTCTCTTACCATGACGCCAGTGCTCTCTGCAATCAACGCCAGGTTGTTGGTCTTGGCTTGCATATGTTGTGGTTTCTGAGAAAGGAGGCATACACTGTATATCATCTCCATAATCCAGGTCACGTAGCTGAGTTGTAACATTTACAGTGTAGTGTCCACTGTATGCCTGTGTTACCCTTATCTTTCACCTCTCTCATGATCCAGTCATTGCCCCATTTCATATCACGAGGGACTGGGGAGATTCTGAACATCCACGGACAAGCAAAAAAAATGGCGGCTACGTTGAGTCTGCCTGTTCCAAAAGATCAGAAGTTTCCGCAAAGATTTTCCAAGTTACCAGCCGCAAAACAAGAATTATCCTTTGGATTTATCAAGGGTGAGCTACTGACTGGAAAACTAGAGTCTGTAGAATGTGAAGAACTGCCTAGGTATTGCAGCAAAGTTCAACTTAAGACAAAGGTACAAAAGGAGAACTCATAGAATGATTGGCACCCCTGAAGGATGAGTGTGTTCGATAAGAGAGTGAACCAGATCAGTAAACAGTATAAATTCGAGACATCTCTCTCAAGAGAAAATGTACCCCCTCCAGCAGCGGGATGAAAGTTTGATACGGCTTTATTCCCGAAGATCAAAGAAGAAAACATAGACGCCTATCAGTCTGCTGAGAGTCTGGGTAAAAAGGGGCAGTACAGGAAGGCTCTACAGATGTTTCAGTCAAGAAGAATGAAATCTTTAAAGGTTTTGAAAAGAGGAGAATCTGAGGTGCATATAAAAGCAGGCATATTGAAGCGTTTCATGACCCATGTCAGATGCATGGTTACCGTAAAATTTAATGTTAACATTCCTGAAAAGGTATACTGTGAATGTGCAGTGGGAAACTGTGGCCTTTACTACCATGCAATACTAGTTCTCGTACAGTTAAAGCATTTTACCCCTTATAAGAAGTTGCTTCTGGCCTTGACGTGTACTCAGAAACTTCAGACTTTGCACCACCCAACCACAGGAAAGTTTAGGATAGTGCAAAGGTTAATAAGACTGCATCTCACATTCACCTAAAATACTTCAGAAATGCACGCTCAGCTAGACAAAAATGTATTACATAAGCGAACAAAAAAGAAAGTTCAGATGCTGCATGGGGAGGACTCATATCTGGACAAGAGTGACTGTTTGTCAAGAGATGTCTCCGAAACAAACTCCAACGTACGTGTAGAAGATACACTACATGGAACTAGTTTTGATATTTCAAACCATTTCTTGAAGACTTTAATGAAATACAAAATACAATCTAACTTGTTTTGTCATCTGTCTTACCAAAATGCTTACTTGTGTAGGCTAATACACCATGAGCATAACTATACCAAACAGTCTGTGACCTATGATGACCCCATCCTTGCTCCACGATTTGCGGACAAGACTGAAGATGTCTCACACTCAGTACTGGTTCTAGCCAAGGGAAATGCAACTGTCTCTGAGCCAAACACATATTCTGGATCCCACAGTAATGAAAGTGTATGTTCAGAAGAAAAGACTAAAGAGTTACTAAATTAATCTCTCACTCAACTGAAAAGTTAATAACAGTCAACAAACTAAAATGTGAAAATGTTAAGCTTTGGGGATTGAAGTAATTACGTTAATGTGATACAAGGTTCAAAAGAATTGCTTGTCAGTCATGTAGGCATGATCACTCCCAGCAGGATACCAGCATTACTTGGACTGTGTGGACTTAAAGAGTTTGACAGTTCATGGTTTTGTATACATAACATTAGTTAGATGAGAGCTTGCATAAACCTAAGAAATTCAAGAACTTTGAGAGGGGCAAAGGAGAAATTGAACTTTGCTGGTAAAAATGAAACTAACAAGTTAAACCAAACAAAAACTTGAGAACAAGCCTTGTATTGAAATTAATACCTTATCATTTGTTTTAAAACAGGCATCCCAGTTTCAAACTGTGGATTCTTCAAGCATCCAGTAGATGCTAATTATATGGTGTTAGCCCTGAAGGAATAACACAGTCATTTTCAGAACTCCACAGCACCACTGGAAAAAGTTACTGGGTCCCATGTAGTCCAAACAAACTTCCAGATGAGTTGTACAGGTGGTCAAATAACATTTTTGCAGTCATATCTACCAGAGAAGGATGTCTACAACCTCATATCATATTGTTGCAGAAAGAATTTTTACCTTAAAGAAAGAGCTAGAAAACATTTTTGAGTATCGAACCAAAGGCGCTATCATTAGGTCAAAATCGCAATGGTACAGCGAGGGCGAAAAGAACTCCGGATATTTTCTAAATCTCGAAAAAAGGCACTGTAAACAATTGAGGAACAATTAGTCAATTAAAAATTAATGACACTGACTTTGTCACCACAGACAGAGATATCTTATCGGAGTGTACGGCTTTTTATAAAAATCTTTCAGTATACGTCAAAAAACCCCGACAGCCTCCAGTCAAAATTCCTCTCTAAAGTGACCTCCACTTCTTTGACCAATGAAGAACAAAATTTATGTGAAGGCCCCTTAACTCAAAAGGAATGTTTCGAAGCCCTGAAGAAGATGAGTCTGACAAAACGCCAGGTATGGATGGACTCCCTGCGAAATTCTACCAAGTTTTCTCGAAAGACATTTCTTTTTTTTTTAATCTCGGCCCTCAACTATGCTTTTGACTCTGGCTACCTCTCAGTAACACAAAGACGAGGGGTTATAAAACTAATTCCAAAAAAGATGCGGAACTATACTTCATCAAAAATCGGAGGCCTATTACTTTTTTGAACACTGATTACAAAATCGCAGCAAAATCTATTGCAAACCGAATTAAACTAGTACGGGTCACGTGAATCTCTCCTTTCATCCATTGCAGTGCTTGATGATTTCAGCAAAGTCTCTGGCCCCAGACTCAATGATAAGAAAACGGAAGCTCTATGGATCGGTGCAAGTATTAGACATGATAAAATTCTGTTATCAGGAAAAGAACTTAAATGGCCAAAAGACAAAGTAAATTCCCTAGGTCTATGGATTTCAACAGATCCCGAACTATCTGCCTCTTTAAATCACAATGAGAAACTTGAAAAAGTTAAAGAAATCCTAAGATGTTGGAAATACCGCCGACTCACATTGTTAGGGAAAATCACTGTTACCAAATCACTAGTGGTCTCCCAATTAGTTTATCTACTCTCGCCTACTCGCTCAAACTACATAGTTTTAAACGAAATAAATGATTTACTCAACACTTTTTTATGGAATAGTAAAGGCGACAAGATAAAACGGGAGGTAATGATCAATGATTTTGGTGTTGGTGGCCTAAAAATGATTGATATTAGTTCCTTCAATAAAACCCTCAAAACCACATGGATTAAAAATATTTAGATAACAACTACAAGGGAAAATGGAAAATCTTTTTTGATATGACCCTCAAAAATTATAGCTGTCAAAACTTTTTTTCTTACAACCTCAACGTTAGAGACACCTTATCAACAATAACTTCGGATGCCTTTGTTGAACTGTTAGGAATCTGGGCAGAGGTTAACATTCAACCTGAAATAACATCGAAAGATCACTTTCTGGATCAACAACTTTGGCATATCTCCCTAATAAAGATAGCCAACAAGACAGTTTTTTTAAAAAATTGGTTCACTAAGGGAATAACCTCGGGTGAAACATCTTTTAGGACCAGACAACGTCTTTCTCTCGTTAAATGATTTCCGCTGTAAGTATGAAATAGACCCTCGCCCTCTCAGCTTTTACTGATTAATACCGGCTGTAAAGTCTCTTCGGATTGATTCTAATTTTCAAGATTTACAGAACACTGACCACGAATATGAGCCACTTACAACAAGAATTTTACAAGTAAAAAAAGCAACTACATTAATTATAAAAAACTGATTAGTAACAAGAGTTTAGCCCCAAAGTCAAGTCCAAAGAAGTGGCTAGAGGATTGCAGCCTACCAATAAATGAAAACATAAATTGGACTGCTGCCTGTCTTTTAGCTAAAAAATGCACAAAGAGCACTAAGCTGATAGAGTTTCAGTTTAAATTCTTACATAGACGTGTACCAACCAATAACTTCTTATTTAGAATAGGTCTACATGCATGGCCATGAAAAGTGCAGTTTTTGTCACACCTCCTCTGAGTCCATAATTCATCTTTTTTGGTCATGCTGCCAAACATCTCACTTTTGGAATAAACTTACTGAATGGCTGAAATGCCAGTGGGTAGCCAGTTTGTCATCCTTCAAAGAGTGCTTTACATCAGGAAGATCATCAAGTGACAGACACTGGCCACTGCTCCAATGAGCACAGCAGATCACTTCTCCCTTCCACTTGACCTTCGACTTCCCAATTATATCCAGATATGCGTACTTAACGTTCGCTGCCTTTTCGATCCAGGTAAGGGTGTAATAGGTAATTCCCTCCGATCTCCAGGAATGTTTACAAAAACAAGAGCTGCAATTCCAGCGCCAGCTTTTGTTCTTTACAGAATGCATAGCTTAGTTACTGTGGTCAGCACAGCCTCCATGCTGTTTACACGTCGTCTGCATATGTCCGGATTCACCCCAGTCCCTCATGATATGAAACTGGATTCCTGTGCTCATTTCGAAAGATTCAGACAGTTTCCCATTGTGGATGACTTGACAAGATGATGGTTCGTAAAGGTCCTGGATCAACTTAATGAACTTTGGTGGAATTCCATTGTGATGCATAAGCTTCCAGATGACGTACCTGTCAACACTGTCAAGGGCCTTTCAAAATCAATAAAGTTCATGTATAATGGAGTCTGCCATTCATTAGACTGTTCGATGATTATCCTCAGGGTAGCAATATGGTCAGTGCAGGATTTGCCTTTCCTAAAGTCGGCTTGGTTACATTATAGTTGTTTGTCAACGGCATTCCTCAGTCTTTCAAGGATTATGCAGCAGAATACCTTGCTGGGGATAGAGATGTCCCTTGTTAAAAAGTCCTAGGTCCCTCTTTTTCGGCAGCTTCACCAGATAACCATGCTTCCACTCGGTTGGAACTTTCTGTTTTTCCCAGGTCTTAACAAAAAGTGGATGTAACATTTCTGCAGTTGTGGTAGGATTGATTTTGAGTGCCGCCAAGTGGGATGCTACCTGGTTCTGGTGCGTTTCCATTCTTCAGTTGTATCAGAGTTCTAACAATCTCTGCCTGAGATGGTGGCTGGGTGCTGACATTTAGCGGGAGTCTTTCTGTGTCATTGATGTCTGGCAGAACAGGAGGGGATTATCTGTTTAGGATCTCATGGAAGTGCTCTACCCATATACCTCTTTGTTCGCGCTCTGTGGAGATAGTCCTGCCTTCCCTGTTCTTGACTGGTTTTGGCTGTTTGCTTCTCTTTCCTGACATCATTCTGGTTATTTCAAATAACCTTTCATGTTGCACTGCCCTGCTGCAGTTTCAGCTTCAGTAGTGATAGCATTGATGAACTCCTTCTTGTTTTCCTGGCACTTTTCCTTACATCACAGTTTAATTGTCATAACTTTGATGATAGGCCTCTCTTCCTGGCCTGCCCGTTGCATCCATTGATTTCCTCTTTAAGACTTTTCCTCTGCATTATCAAAGACCAAGGTTTCTTTGGACAACCATTCTTTTGGATTGTTTAACCCTCTACCTAAGACTTTATCGCATGTCTCTTGCCTCGTCTTTTTCAGTCCTGCCCAATTAATGTTCAGGTCTTCATCCCTAAATTCAAGAGGGAAGACCTTGCTCTTAACTGTGCAGTTAAACTTCGCTGCTTTGTTGCACTTCAGGTTTAAGATGTTGTATTTACAATGTGGCTGAGCAGATGAATCACGATGGGCCCTGAGTTTCACCTTAAAGGTCCCCAGCAGAAGATGGTGATCGCAGGCAGCGTCTGCTCCTCCTTTCACTCTCACATCCTTCAAGCTCATCTGGGTGGAAGTTTGTCCATCCAGGGAGATCTACGTGGCCTTCTGAATGGTTTCGTGGGGAAAAAAATGCTCCCACTAATGAATGAAAGTCATTGAAGGCATTGAAATCTTTAAACCGCTCCCCATCGTCGTTCATGCAGCCCAACCCATGTTGCCCCATGACTCTTTCCTTGCCAGTGTTACCATGACCAATCTTGGCATTAAAGTCACCCAAAAAAATTCTGATGTCTCGCCTTGGTGTGTGATCTAGAACACCTTGGAGACTACCATAGAATTGCATAATCTTTGCCAAAATCATCAAATCTGCCAATATGTTAGGACTGGTCTAATAAAATAACTTGCATGGTTATTTGGCTGATGAAAAGTCACCAAAATCGTCGATTCCGCCAACCACAGTAAGTAAAAGTAAAAGTACAAGTACAAAGAGACGGACAAAAACGTTCCTTGATGTTAGTTTTACACAATTGTAATTATAACGTGAGTGCTTAATGTTCATTTTTTAAGCTAAATATCATCTTCAGGTAGAAACATTTTCTGTACTTTTTATTGCAACTCAATTCACATACCACGTTTCAACCGATTTGAAAGGATCATAACTGCTACAGTCCATGTGTATCTTGAAAAATAATATGGTCTACAGAAAGAGTATGTTATGCTATGGGTTTGCCATATCTAAGTGTTAAGATGCAATTGGCCACTCGGAATTAAGCGTCCTACACTAACTTGAATGGAAATAAATGTAAAAAAAGACCGGTGAAATTCAAAGCTGTCTTGACAAACGATTACTTTGAGTTAATTTTTGGAACTGGAATTAAAATACAAACATAAAACATATCACCTGCTAAGACTACCTGTGATCAAATGGTTTCTGTCTGTTCATATACCTGTGACTACTCTTATTTCAGAGCTGTACATTGCACTCTGCACTGTCTGGGATTGCCTTACTAGTTAAGTATTAAGTCTGAAACTCCAAAAACACATCACAGAAAATATTATTAAAAAAAGAGATGAAGGCATTGCTATACCTCAAATGCACCTTTCCTGAGAACCTCTTCAGTCATCACACCAGCTTCTGCTACTCCAAAACCATTATCCTCAAGACCCCAGCTGCTGGAGTAGATGTCCACATAATGTTGCCTGAAACCAAGACCTTTCGCGCTTAAAGCATCAGTGATTCCTTTCCCACTTAAAATCCTTATACCTACGAAAAAATCAAAAATATATCAATTCATGTCTAAAGTGGGCGTCTCAAAAACCGTGGGATGATTACCAATGGTTTCTCCTCAATGGTTGCCTGCACTTCATTCTCTCAACATAAATGACTCGATAGTTACTAGGAAATGGAGCGAAAAAACTTAAAGAGGTTACACTGGATTATTACAGGAGTTAGTTACATTAGTTCAGAGGGCCAATAATATAACTTATTAAAACATGACGCTTGCCCTGCTTTGGGCAAGAAGTGCAACAGGTGCAGAAAGGATAACCCCTTTTTAGTGCAGAGTACACTATTGGGACGGTTTAGGGGGCTGCTGTTCGCTAAGGCACTAAGCCATAAGTCACTAAGCCATAAGTCACTAACACAATAAGGTTTCAACTTTAATGTTTTTTTCATTAATTAATTTCAAGTAATCAATTAGCTTTGCGGGAAGAGGACTGGGTGGGGTAACTATAGGTACCTGTGTGTATTACACAAAATGCGACGTACGTTGCTTTCTTAGACAAGTTGACAAAAATATATATATGGCTTTGCAAATCTCATGCTATCCTTGTGGTGCTATTCTCTTAAGAACAAAAGAAATTTGCTCCAAACGCATGCTCAGATTAGTTAGCGTCAAAGACGACTATATCTTAGCATTCTCGTCCCCAGAGGTCGCGCTCCTTTTGGTCAGCACCAAGAATCGCGACCTCTGTGAAGGTCAAATTTTCTGAGCATGCACAGAGTAATGAAAAATCATTTCGTATTCTCAGCCAATAAGATTTGTCAGACTTGACTCTGAGCATGCGCAGAATGACAGGAAGTTCTTGTATCTTGGACGTCCAGTGTTGGACCTTCCCAGAGGTTGATCCCAGAGGTCGCGATTCTTGGTGCTGACCAAAAGGAGCGCAGCCTCTGGGGACAAGAATGATATGTTACGAACGTTGAGTACTTTTCCTTGTGGTAGAATTAACATAACATGTAAGACGCATGCGTTCTAGAATTGCTAGTGTGATAAACTCTGTTCTCGAGTTCAGATGTGCGCTTTTTCATTTTTTGAGTGATACCACACTCTCGTTTTGGCCGGGGATAGCAGCTGTATCTCAGGTAACGTCAGTTCTCCTTTTTTTAGTGCAAAGAACGCTTCTGTGACTGCGTATTTTCTGGGATCTTCCCAAGCTTGATTCAAGAAATGTCATCTGCTGTGTTATAACTATTAGGTGTCAGATAAAGAATGGAAACATGTTACTTCTCCCCAACTTGTTTGTTTCCTCTTCTATGAAAGAGAGCCAAAAGTTGATATTCAGCCGAAACTTTCCCGCGTTAGTTACATGTAAAACTAGAACAATTTGAGACAAAAGAAACTTCGTTATTATTGCCGCAGACTCCGAGGCACTTACTGAAACCGCCAATTAATTTCGTCAGTCGATGAGGTGACTGTGGGATATAATTTCGGTCAAGTAAAGTCCTCAGTTGTGTTACTTGATAGCATTGTGTATTAGTTTGACGTGGTTTTATTGTTAACACCAACGCTGGCAACAGAATAAGAACGCACTATTCCGTGACTCGACGTGACTATTTGATAATTAGATTAGTTCTTGTTTTTCCGGTAAATGAAAATTTGCATTGTGAATAAAACAAAATCGTTCCTCTTTGACTTTTCAGCAGATATTTCACTTTTATTTTTCATATATCTCCAGCAGTGAGTAAAAAATAACACATCTTTCTTATATTTTTGTGGAAACAAAGGTACCTTGTTGCACACATTGACGAGGAAAACAAAAGTATCAAGTTACAAACGTTGGCGTGAAAAGTACAATTGTCATGTTTGCTGAAATGTCTTTAAAGTCGTCTTGACAAACGGTAATTGTAAGCTATTTTTGGGCCATGAAAGAAAACACAAACATGAAAGATACACACTGCTAAGATTGTGTCTTATCAAGTTTTTGTCCGCTCACATTCCGCTATTAGTCGACTACCAAGGGAGTGAACGGCATGGGTGAGGACCTATGTGACTACCGTATCAGAGCCGTAAATTATACTCTGCACTAGCTATCTGAGATTGTCTCACTAGTTTAGGAAATGCAGCTTGAATTAATTTCACTTCTTACTGGTTGAGGAAAGAAGACAAGGAAGAGTCTTGGAAGGGCTCAAAGGTCGGGTGTGCCAGAGCTCTGACTCAAACCTTGTGACACTTAAGGTGACAAATGAGCATTTTATATTGTTTGAAATTGCCACCAGGGCCAGTTGCAATGTTTTGCCAGTTCATATCTGTGAGAGACCAACTGGTATAACAACTTTAAGGCCATTCGCCCAGTGAAAAGAGAAACACATTTCAAGGTTTGAGTTTTGAGTTTTAAGTTTTTAGTTGGAATCTCGATAAACACAAATAATTTTTCTTGGAAACAATTTAATTCTCGAATGCATATCAATAGAAATGAACAATAGCATTTCAGTGCAGCCTCCCTTATAAGTTACAACTTATATTGACAAGTATTCATTCCGGTGTAATTCGTACCCTCATTGAAGCTGTTGATCTGATGGGATGAATTGAAGTTATGTTTCACAATTGACAGATATCAACTCGTAAGTTACTGATTAATTAACCTCTACATACAATAAGATACAGTGCTAAGTCTATTTTGTAACATACAATACTTACACACAATGAACTTTAATTACAGTACAATACAACACAATGTACATAACATAACACAACACAATTCACCTCCACTAATGGCCACCTCTCTACAACGGCCACTTTTTTGTCCCAACAGACAGTCTGTACATTCACTCTTATTTTAAGCTCTTTCTGATGGCCACCTCTCCACAATGGCAGTGACCATTAACATGTGTCCCAACTGCCAAACTAACCTCTTGACATCGGCCAGTTAATCAATGACAGGCAAAAGGGGCATACAAAACCCATATGTTATTGTAAAATGTCACAAAACTTGATACATACCATACCTCGTTGGTCTCTGTTTCTGTTTTAAAATTTATTTTGAATGCGTTACATGTATGTTACAAAAAGCATCTTTTAACTTAAGATGAAAATGTTTCCCCCCCCCCCCCCCCAAAAAAAGTGTCATATTAAACCCCTACCTCCCAATAACGGCTACCTCTCTACAACAGCCTCTTTCTTCTGTTCCCAAAGTGGCCTTGTGGAGAAGTTTGACAGTGTTTACTCGACATGTACTTACTGTGCAATACTTAAAATACAGCACGATTCTTACTCTACTTATAATACTAACTCTCACAGTTCAATACAATACATGGAGGGAACACAGTGGTATGAAGATATGAATTTTATTTCCGAGGGGTAAACACAGTGTTTTACAAACAATTGCAGCATGTAAGTAAAATCTTGCTTTTTAAGACAAGGAAATAGAATTCTTCAAGCCACCATGTAATTTCCTTTTATGATGTAGACAAAGTGACTGTTTGCACAGACAATGGTGAAAAAGCAGGAAATGGCATTTTTTTGATCATCAATATCCTCAATGGTGAGAAAATGGAATACACCACAAACAGAACTCAAAATCAAACCATTTCCCTGATTAATTTACATAATTGCACACCATGGGCCCCGCCCTGAATTCGCTACTTTGAATAATCTCCTGTCCTCCTTCAGGTATTAGAATAACCAACATGCATTGCCATTTATACAATCTTTGAGCTATTGCTACAAAGACTCCAGGCAATATTGTAATCAGCTTGTATTAATTTATTCAAAATCATGTCCCCTGAGTCAGTGTGTGTGTAGGACACTGCATGGCTTTGAGCAGCTCACTGCAATAATCCTACTCCGATCCCCCACATCGTTTTTACACAACATATCAGGTCATCGTTGTTGTCAAAGTTCCTGCCCAGGTAGATAACTTGGGATTTTTCAACTTAATTTGCAAATTACTCCCTGACGTCTTCTACACGTGCATTAGATATAGGAGTATGGGTAAAAAAGATCAGCGAAGCATACGCTCTTTTTGCAGAGTGTTTGCTCCCTTGATCAAGTGAAATAAAGCTGTCTGTCTTTGGTAGAGTTTCAGGATCGTAAGCTTGGGTACTGTCATCTCTAATAAGGTAAATCCATGCTGCACGAAAACAGCGATGAAAGATGCAGTGTGACAAGACGGCATCAGCAACGCGTAAGGAGTTCTCACTGGGGGAGGGAGTGTTTGTGAAGCTTAACCCCCTAAAAAAAAAATAAACCATGGATTTACGGCGAGGTAGTCAAAAACCCTGCGTCAAGGGCTTGCCTGGTTAGCACCCCATTGGGACCGATTTGTCAGAACCACTCTCAGATCAGGAAAGCACGCATAGAGCCTATGCACCACCATTCAGCGAAACCTGATGATTTGGAAACAACATCTTTGCCTGGAATTGGAGACATGCCAGCAGACAAAAACCAACCAGCAGACCAAGCAGTCGAAAAAGCAAAACCCACATATAGACCCAGCACACCCATGCTGGAATCAGAACCCACACAATCAGGTGCTACGCTACAGAGATTGTCAAGGAATTGGCATATGCCCTCCAGTTCCAAAGACTATTTAATGCCCATAGTTCACTACCTCAGAAAATCTTGAGGGACAAAAACAGTAACTAATAAGACATCAATAAGCCGACCACATCATTGCCACTATTGCTTTGTTGCTTTTCTTTTGTTTTCAAAAGAAGAAGGGTGTTGTACATGCAACAAATTGTACATTCCAACATGTCGGCACGCACTATCACTTGCACTGTTTGTATGAATAAGAACTGGCTTTTGCATGATAAAGTTACCTGATCAATTAAACAGCAACATGCATCAATGAAAGAATTATAAATACCAGAAACTACAACTTTAAAACGGGTGTCTCTAAAACGAAGACCCTAAGACCCTAAGACCCTAAGACACCAAAAACTCTAAAGCGAAGACCCGCTAATTCTCTAAGCATTTTTTACCTTTAGTGAAGTTTTGCTCCTTCTTTATCCGGCCAATAACGAAATAACAACAAAATTAAACAGCACCAAGATTTTAACGCCATCTTGAGCTGAGTATAACCAAGCTCTCACAATTTGGCCGGAAGTGGCGTTTGCAGTATGAAACCTCCATTTGGCGCTAAAATACAGGCCCGGTCAAAGGCCCGGGTTGTTCGAAAGGTGGATAGCGTGGTTTGTTTTGTTAACACTTATCCACTGGATAGCGATTTATCCGGTGGATAGCGTTATCCAGCCTTTGAACAACTCGGGCCGACCGAGAGACAAATATTTTCCCGTCCGGCCCGACCTTACTCAGTCAATAAGCATTTTATCATATGACCACTTAACGGTTCAACCTAAATAGGACGCGATTACATAACATCAGACGGCCGTGC
>Ga0126339_10001569_pt1 | contig 15665 bp, 9 predicted proteins | sample OrbTmetagenome_2_FD_92532 | JGI IMG/M metagenome (GOLD analysis project Ga0126339, IMG submission 92532) | Coral microbial communities from Petempiche,Puerto Morelos, Mexico - Orbicella T R C metagenome | ecosystem: Host-associated > Invertebrates > Cnidaria > Coral | place: Petempiche,Puerto... | reverse complement strand
TTAAACTTGGCGCACTGTTTTCCATATAAGGTAAAACTCCGACTAATGGCTCATAGTCGGAGTTTTTGAGCCAATCAGAGAGCTAGAAATGCAATAGTCGGAGCTGAGAATATACTAATAAAAATTAGACGAATGTACTTAAAGACTTGAAAATGAGAGAAACCATCTGTTTGCACTATGGGTGAAATATTTCAAAGAAACAGACCAATATATACCTCTTACTAACCGAGTTCGAGGTCCGTACTGTAAGTTACGGGCCGAGTTTTTTCCCCTTCGATTTATGGCCCAAGCGCGAAGCGCGCGGGTCACAAATCGAAGGGGAAAAAACGAGGATCCGTAATTTACAGTACGGACCGAGAAGACGAGGTTAGTAAGATATTATATCTCTGCTGTGTGACTGACGGGTTCGGAAACGATTTCTATTCATGCGGACTTGGAAAGGCTTCAAATTTTTGACGCACCTCGAAAGCGAAACGAGTCAGTTTGAAACTGTGTTTAAGTCGTTAGCACGCGTTATTACATAATTTAGAGTATAAGAAAGTTTTAAACTTTCACTTGCTATAAAAGTTAAGAACACTTAGCGATAAATCACGAAACAGTTTGGCAACAAAACCAACTTTAAATTTTAGCGGGCCGTACAGGAGAGTACGGCCCGTAAATTGACCAATCACAGCGCGCGTGCTAACTGAGAGATATAATAAAACCTTTTCCAGGCGTTCAGTTTGTTGGGATACGGCGCGAAAACCGGTGAGCGAAAAAAGAGGGGAGGAGTGCGGCGAGAGAAAGCCGCGCCTCTCCCCTCTCCCCTGTTTTTTCGCTCGCCGTTTTTCGTGCTGCGTCCCAAGTAACTGAACGCCTAAAGGAGACTACGAACAATAATGCAGTTACGTGTACACCGCGTCTTAAGGTTTCCACGGGTTTTACCAAAATGTAGTCAAAGATAACTGCAGACGTTGAGTGACGCAAATCACGAAAAATAAAAACAAGGAAATGTTCCCTTTGCCTGCTAATGAGGATGAGTCTATCCTTAGCCTATCCTGAGGTGAAAGAATAGCCTGTGAACAGGCTCCTGGAAGGTTCTGACCGCGGCTGGAAGGGGCGAGAAGGAACTGGCTGAGAGTGAAGTGGCCGAGGGAGGAATGGAGTGGAAAAAAAAGCTGGGGAAAAGCTCCTAGTTGACCTCATTTTCATGTTCGATCCTTTTACCCGGGTGCGGGAGGGGAAACTTTCAGTGCATCCACATGTGGAGATTGTGACACGATGTTGACAGGTTAATGAAAGGTTAATTACGAGGGAGCTGAACGGCAGCTTCAATCCTTTGTCTACAGGCTCTGTCCACCTCTCTCTTCCCCTCCTTTCTCTTCTATCTTCTCTCTTTCCGCTTTCTCTTCGCCCCATCCTCGACTAGAAAGCCTGTTCACAGGCTAATTAAAGAAATATTCATTGTTTCATCGAAACGCATAAGGAGAAAACAGGACATCACTTTCTAATTGCGCAGACTATTTCCTGGAAAAATGCCGCGATTTCGATCCTGCAGCAGGAACTCATCGGTATGATCGGTTCAGTGAACTGTTATTCCGAGTGTGCATGAATTTTGTTTGATAAATTTTCACAGTATCAGCAGCATATATGGCTGATGGCTGCTCAGCACTTTGATAAAGCCCAGTGGAAAGCGAAAACCGGAAGTGGAAACGTTAATTTCTGGCTCTTCTGGGAACCCAAAAAATTCCGCTTTGATAACTAGCATGCAAGCCACATATAGCCACATTCCTCTCCCCCCTCCCCCTTACTTCCTCACTAAGGGCTGCATTGGGGTACTTATACAACCTAAAATTAATAAGAAAATATGACAGAAAGGAAAAACAAATAAATAAAAATAAAAAAGCAGCGTTTTCAGTAAAAGCCAGTATTAACTACGGATGTTTCCTCAACAACATCTCTTCAGTCACCGGAGAAGGGCCCCCAGGCGCAATATCACGTGACAACAGGCCAAACATTGGCGACCCAAGAGGATCGAGGCGTTTAGAACTTGACGTTGTTCAGGTACAGACAAGCTGCAGCACAGACGTCCTTTTGGCTTTAGGAAGTTCTGACACAAATAAGGAAGGGCATTTTTACCATGGGGAATATTGTAGATACTGCATATTTTAAGCAACAATCGCGTTAGAAGTCATTTGTTGGGGTTGCTACTAGCGGACATTCAGCGAAATATGGAAACAGCGCTTTTGACGACGAAAGTGAAGGTCAAGACCTGTTTCTTTATTCTCTATCTTTGCTGCCAACATTATTTCCTCGAAACCAACGCCAGCATCAAGAAGTCAGATGTCGCCAAATACTTAATTCGCAGGAAAGCTGGTCGTGATGTAGGCGATGTATTTAGTGTTACGTTTAAACAAGGATGCCTTCAGGATCGCTGCAATCCGACGGACAAGAACAAGTTTTGTGCCAACCTTTCAGCGGATTCAACGTCTTCTCCCTACAGTTGCTCGTGCAAATCGCCAACTCCGACGTTTCTCCCAGAAGGAGGAAAATGTGTTACCAATGAAGAAGCCAGCAAAAGTTTGAATGGTGAGTTTGGTGTAGTGTAAGTAAACTATTGTCAGTAGTGCATTACATAATAATTTTTATTTTTATTTTAGTTTAGTTTGATTTGCCACACTTAAAAAAAAAACAGAATTACAGTACAATGATTAATAAATTACAAAAATTAATAGTATTCTCACATTTTGATTGTTTCTTGCTAATGATCTGTCAACCTCGTTCCCAGGGTCTCTCATCTTACCACCCCCTGGAGAGAGCGAAGAGAGACCCTGGTTGGGTCTGGTCACGTGTCTCCCAGAATCTGGGAGATGACAATTAAATTATTGAAAGGATGGGCAGCCTAGTAGGAATTTTGTCTATACTTAGCCCACGGGAGTGCGGGATGTGTTGTCACCAAAGTAAACCAAGGGCGATATGATGTTCTGCGGCAATGTCCGGCGGTAATATTCTGCGAATGCCAAGTAAAACTTATCCATCATCTGATAGCGGAAATTCAAGTCGCTGAAGGTTGGTACGGTGAAGGACGTTACATATTGTAAAAATCTCCTCAAGAATGCGAATGGATAATTGCACACTGCGGCCGAGGCTGTGTATGGAAGATCTTTGACTCAGAATGAAGTGTAGGTCTTGTGAACGGCAATTAAATAATTTTAGAGAATTCAGGGCCTTTTAATTGATCACTGAAAGCCAAAGTCACTTCGAAAGGAGCGAAAGGATGAAAAGATTTGTTCCATAATGTGTTTGTCGATTGATCGCATCTTTTGTTCGGGTTCTAGCGTTAAATTTATGTTTGCCACAAATTTTAGGGTGGTCCATTTAGGGTAGTCCATGGGTAGTCCATTCAAGTAGTCAAGTAGTCCATTGGGGTAGTCCATGGACAAGGGGTCAGCGAAATGTACCGACCCAAAAGATTTATTGAAGTGTCACTGCGCCGTCGGCATCCCGAACTTTGCAGAGGCGTGTAGGATAATACAATGAACTCGTGGCGGTATGCATTTCACTGTCGTTGCCAATAAACTAGATTTTTCTTCGACCGAAAGGAGGCTAGAAAAAGAAAAATGTTATTTTCATTGTGTTGTTAATAAAGAAGTGTACGTGACTCCAACGGTTCGTGACAGTTGTGCACATTTTCATTTAATTTTCGATCTCTCGACCTTTCTTTGTTTCACGCGTGTTTCTGAGGGGCACTTTTTATGTCCTGTTATTGGAAGAAATGGAAATTATAAGTAGAGCGGAGTCGTTTGATTGTGTCACAGCATATTTTTAGAGGTTGTAGGTCTGCATGGTTTCCGGTGTTAACTGCACGTCGCTTCTCAGAGTTTGACACCTCTGTAATTTGCCATGCTGTGCATATACTTTGTTTAGGTTCCTTTCTATTTCAAGTTATGTTTTAAGGCTCTAAGTATTGGCCTTCCAGGGACAAAGATTAAAATATTCCATGAACATATTTGCTTACTTGCACTCTATATTGTGACGCCGCAGGTGACACCGGGCCCGGCTATTTGATTAGAACTGTTTTCAAGCACAGTGCGTTGCATGAATATCATGTTTATCTTTGTCCAGCTTTTCTTCAGAGACTGCCATAGTTTACTTTGAGAAAGCTATATGTTTTCCTAGAGACATTCTTATGATTTTTTTTTTCTTTTGCATCAATTTGATCTATTGCATTCAAAGAAGAAACGACAATTACTACAGGATGAAATTGCGCTGCTCGACATTTCCAGTTGAAATATAACTGACTTTCCATAAATCCAGTAGGTAAGACGGCAACACTGAAAATTGCAACCACTAAATTGCCACTAAACGTTGGAATAGATATTATTCGAAATTTCAGCCTGAAAGCTAAGTATTGATAAACGCCGCGGGTAATGGCAGTCGTAGCATGATACTTTGAATTTGACAAAAGATCAACGTGACAAATTGCTGATTACAGAGGACCCCTCCCTGATGTTCTCAATTTTCAAAGTGGCACGTGACCAGACCCAACCAGGGTCTCTCCTCGCTCGCTCCAGGGGGCGGTAAGATGAGAGATCCTGGGAACGAGGTTGATGATCTGTTAGAGGACAGATGTATAGATGACGTCTTAAACATTTTTTTCTTTAACCGCGCAGCCATGGGCTGAGCGCGGTTCATGGTTTACCCGTGGTTTATTTATTTATTTATTTCAACTGCGCGGCCATGGGCCGAGCGCGGTTCATGGTTTACCCATGGTTTATGTTCTTTTATTTTTTGTTTTTTAGTTTTGTCGGAGACCAGACCCAAACTTCCACTCAGCCAAATTTTGAGTCACACAACCTGTGATGTTTACTCGCCAAAAGCTCAATTAATTATATATATTTAACTCATCTCCGATACTGACTTTCGTGGGAAAAAATTAAAAACCCAGCACCCGTCAAAAATTATATTTTTTCACCAGAAATTTACCTCGGAACATATACATTTTAATATTCGTTTGAATTGTCGGTGAAATGGCCTTTTCTGGATATTTTTTCCGTTGGGGTCAACAAAAACCTCTGATTACAAAATCATGCCGAACCCACATGTTGCAAAAAAATCTCTTCAAAACCCTGACTTCAAAGCGATATATCACTTTAGCGTTAATAGCTACCACACATTGGCAGAAGGTAAGTCTATTCCTTAACAATCCAGCTTTATCGTGTTAAAATTTCAGCAAAATCGAACAAAACCAGAATTAATTAGAATTTTTTTGTGACCTCACTCCCCAGACTTGACCTAACAAAGGAAGCCACGGTCGTCCATAGCAACCGAAAAACACAAACATAACAAAGCCAACGTTTCGGCCAAAATACTCCAGAATTATTGCCTGAGAGCTTAAACTTGAATGGGAACATCTTTTTCGAATGTTTTTCAACTGATTTAGACAAAAGAATGGCCTCGGCAGGCTTCAAAAAAGACCAAGAGAAAAAACAGAACAGGACAGCATAAACAAGCCGATAATATTTCACCGCGTAGCTTTTGGCACGAAAACGAAAATACAGCTTACTTCTGGATAAATTCAGCCTTAGAAGCCAGCAACTGGTCCCAAATTACTTTCTGTATGCTTACAAATGTCCTGACTTCCATCTCCGAAAGATTTTGCCCCAATTTTGAGCAAATAAACATTTCGCTGATGGCGACCGCCATTATGGTGGCCTGCATACTAAATTAGCTAACTTGACAAAACTCTCCCGAGGGGGGGATATGACGAAAAGAGCTGAAAAATGGTCTGTAATTGGCTAATGATGAGATCATCCCACTGTCCAAATTTGGTGAGAATCGAAAGTAATGCCAATTTTCTGTCACTTTTTCAATTTGTGGCCACTGGAGTGACCAAAATCGATATATCAGTCGCGATAGAGTTTTATTATTAAATTATATGACTTGTGTGACTGCTTTGCTTGCCCTTTACTCATGGAAAACACCAATTAAATTGAATCATGACTTTTATGAAAGAAAGCTGCTGTTAATAGTGTTATTATCGTGTCGTTCATATCATTCATGCCCCTACATATCCTGAAGAAAGTTCTAGATTAAAACCACTACGTCATCGGAGATATGTCAACGGCTACTATCCTACTACTGATGGTGCAATAATACAGTTTGTGTTGATCAAGTGATGTGATGTCTACAGTAAGAAAAGAATCATCTAGGACTGCTTTGGAATGTGCACTGCGTTCTGACTGCAGTGTTAAGCAAACAGTAAAGTTTTAAAAGCGCGGGTATAAGATCTAACAGATCTTCTTGTTTTTTATTAAACAGATAGATTCAGTGTTTCTGGCATCTGTTCAGTTTTAGTATAAATCTACTAGCGTTCTATCACAAATGCTGTTCTGTGATTGGCTACGCTATGTACTATCTATTTAACAAATAGATTCCTTGTTGCTGTGCGTCTGTTCAGTAATAGACCACAGATGATTTCAAAATGTGGTAAGAACAAACAAGTGGCACACGAGGCGATAGCCAAGTGTGTCACTGATGTTCTTGCCACATTTTGACGTCTTCTGTGATCTATTACTGAACAGACGCACCGCAACATGGAATCTATTTGTTTTATTTAATAACGAAACAAACTACTACAGATAAAGCTTTTTTTGTTTCAAAATCTTTCGACATAACTCGAAAGCTGGCCTTTGCCCACTTCGGCGAACACGAAAAAAGCCATTTGATGTAATCTATTGTCTATACAAAATGAAGCAATCTCATTGGTTGCTATGCATAGCAAAGAATTGTGATTGGTCCAGGAAAATCACGCCACTGTCGAACTTGACTCGAGCGTCGCTTGTCGTGGAATGAAAACTTACAGCGAAAGCAGAATTTTACTGCGAAATCTACAAATCTTAAAGAAAATGCTGAAAGTCGAGTCGGTTTTTGTCATCAGAGCAGCCCTGTGAGCTGAAAATCTTGGAGGTTGCCTTGAATATTGCAGCAGTTGAAAAATTACGCTCTGAAAACTTGTGGTTGTGGTCAACCCGAGCGCCACTTGATTCAAGTTTTGAATGAAAACAACAGCTACTCTGGTCCTGTTTTGCTGTTATCAGGAGAAATATGGGCCAAAACATGGCAACAAAACAGCCAAAAACAGCCATATTTGAAAATCGCCCTATAATGCGTTGCAAGCTTAGTGTTGAATAAATCTACATCATGTTTGCCAATAGATTGTGTCTCTATTGATACCTTACGGATTCCAGTTGCAAAATAACTACTTTGATGACAAATAGTTTTGGAATTGGAGTGATGATGCTGCTGACATTAGAGGAAAACATCATTACAATTCTTTTTGCATAGTAGGGTTTTATATTTTAAATTATCAAGCAAACTGTGGTGACTCCGCCCAATATACGAGAATATAATTTCTCCAAAGAAGCAGCCAATATAAAGCGGTTATGCTGCGTCAAAATCACCTTTACTTTATTCTAATGTCTCAAGCCCGGAGAAGGAAAGCACATTTCAGTTATGCCAAATTCAAAACCCCCAAATGCCTCTTTCATTCTTATTTGTTTTCATTTGCAGCTTGCATTTCATGATTTGTATGATGTATTTTGCTTTGCCAAAATAGAATTGCAAAATTCAAAAACAAAAGCAGCAATATCAATTTTTGTAAGCAAAAGCTGCAGCACTTGCATAGATACACCAATTATTGACCATAAATTAAAATAGTATTCTTCCTCAGTCGTGACCTGATCACTTTGCTGAACGCTTTGTTGCTGAACGCTTTATTTCAAAAATTTGATTGATATTGGACCATGTTAGTGTCTCATGGAAAATCTCTGCCCCCAGACCCCTCCCCTAAATTTCCACAAGTCACTCCACCCCCCCTCCCCCCACTGTCTTCCCAATGTTCCCCTGGATTGACCACAGCAAATTTTATCCTGGGCTCCTAAAAAAGTGTGCTAAAAAGGTGGAAGGGCTTGTTAAGAATTTCCCTAGGCAACAGCCTTGACACCTACCAGTCTCAGAACTTTCTCAAGTTAACTATGTAATACAGCATTCAATTGCAACTAACAAAATGAAAAATTAGCCCCTGACATTGGCTTTCTCTAAAATATGCAGAACTTAGTCATATTTGCATATTGCTGTTTTGTAGAGGACAGCTAAGAAATGTGCAAAGATTTATAATGCACGTACACAGCCATTGCTTACATATTAAACCTTTAGTTTGGTGTTGTTTTCGACGCCACTGCCGTTGTGGTGTGCTTAAAGACTCACTGTCGAATGGCATGCATTGCGAGTGTTTGTTTTCATGTTGATTCTGTCGCTGAAGAAAGCGCTAGAAAAATTGAAAGGGTCTGGGGCATTTGCGGACTCAAATATAATTTACTGGTAAAAACAGGTATAATGTGATTGCTTTTGATGCCATTTTACTTAGAACTGCTTTATTTTGGAAGTCTGACCTCGCGTCGCAAGGTGACAATTGTCAGCTCCAAAGTTCCTGCCCTTTGTAGGTGGCAAGTGTCCGTATGTCAGAATCGAAACAACTCCATAAAATAAATTTACTCTTTTATTTTCTTTCACAAGCATATGTATAAACAGAATTTACAGCACTTACTGTGCTTAGAATACTGTCTTAGTTATGATGTAGAATGAGAGTAATGAATAGTACTTAATTTTTTTTCATTGGCAATTTCATACTGCGCTTGAGAATCCCTACAGAGTTCTCATCGATAACTGGTCACATACAGATACTAAAATGTCTTCAGTTTGCTTTTTTTGCAAGAAGGGTTTTCATCTCCAGGAATGAAACGCAGCACAGAAAGTACTTTTCATCGATAGAAAAAATTCAAGAATTCTCACCAATGCTAGCGTTAATTTGGATGAATCTACAAGCAATGTGGTAGCCTTTTCTGAAGGCTATAGCAATGACACCGAGCAATGACACCAATATGATGGAAAATACATTAAATTAATTCTCTGTCACATACTGCAGCAGACAAGTATTGTTTCCTGTATACGAGTACATCTTCCCTACTGTTTCTCCACTGATACCGCACAGATTCTATCAGATACTTAAGAGCTTCTATGGTCTAAACCTTCCACCCGGGTTCTTCCCAAATCACATTGTACCAGCCATTGTTTGGCTTCTTAAATATGTAACAGATAATTTACCACCAACTGTTTTCCTAAAATAATCACTCCATCTAAAAGAGCGATATTGACAGACTGTGTCAATCTTCAATCTTTGCAGTGTTTTGCTTGATTTTCAATTGTTTACTGAAAAACCTGTTTTTCAGTGTGTTTTTTGTTCATCGTATGATATTATTTTGTCATGTTTGGTTAAAAACTACATATGGATCGCTTCTCTGTGACATGTTAATTAGCTTGTAAATGGTATCTAATGTGTATGTGCGCCAGCTGACTGTGCCCCTTTAAGGTTCCTAATAATTGATAACAGACGATAGTAAACTGACTGAAAAAGTGTAAGAACGGAAACTGATTTGAGTTTGAGATAGCATAGTCTTCTTTTGAGTGAATTAACAATGTATTTATGTCACACTAATCAGATTGGAGCCACTATGAACAGTCAGTCAAATAGATGAATTGTGAGTGTTTGAACTGCCATCTTGTATGTTGGCTTTGCTCACCCTGTCAGTTTGTTTCTTGACTACATGTAAATGGTTGCACATTGAAAATGCAAACATGAAATTTGCAGAACTTCGGGTTAATATTAGGCCTTTGATAATAACAGTCCATTGTCTTGTAATAAAATTGATTTTAAAACAAAGTTTCTTTCTCAAGTTATGCACTACAGTAAGTCAGTGTTTTAAAACCATAAACAATTAAATATACTGTTTGGAGGTAGTCACTGAATACTATTTATTATACCGTGTGGTACTAAATTTTTGCGGGTTCTAATTTTTGTGATTTTTGCGTGGTTTTTTATGATCTGCTAATAACGTTCCCACAGGAAATAATTCCTGCAAAAGTATTCTTTGCAAAACTTTACTCCACTGGTGAAATTATACATACAACTGTCACAAGTAGGTTCTTGTTGCTGCCCTTTATTTAAAACACCTCTTTTGTTCAGAAACAAAGCCAAGAAATGAGAAACAAAATGTTCAGAAATGAAACAAAAGGTTTACAGGAAAGGATCATCTGAAGCTACAGTGTATTCCACTAAGAAGAGCATTCTACAATTCTGCACTATAGAGAACGACTTAACTGTGGTAGAGTGACACTGATTACTGGATTACTGTGTTTAATTTACATCTCTTCATGTTTTATCACTTGTCAATAATTGACAAGTTTTTGCATTTTTGCATTTTTTAATTAAACTGCGTACAATATCATTATTGTAGGCAGTTTAATTAAAAAATGCAAAAATGTTGTAAACTCAGTTAAACATGACTTCCCGAGAATCACAGAAATTAGTACCCAGCAAGAAAAACCAGTCTTTTATGAGTATGTATGTATGTATGTATGTATGTATGTATGTATGTATGTATCTCAAAACTTAGTTCCTGCAAAATACAAAACATCGTTGATTGACAAAAATAAACTCCCGCAAAAATTTAGTGCCTTGTGGTAAGTGATAATCAACAATGCTAATAAAATTGTGAATAGAGCTTTACATGTATTTATTATTTATACATGTTACAGATACACAAACTCTGCCTCGAGACATGCAGTCATGGGATGATTTGTTTTTAATTGGATTTGACCTGAGCAACAATGGCAGTGCCAAAAATTATGTTGGAGATTCTTTCCAGAGCTGTAAAGTAATTCCCGGAAGCCCTATGTACTATGATAGCTTAGAAAGTGGGTGGAAGAGGATTTCTTCAGAAATATTCACAGTCAGATTTAAGCAATACAAGGGGATTTGGCTAGAGGTAAGCTTCCTTTATCCAAGTTACAGTCTTGCTAGAATGAGAGGGACCAGGACCAAATTAAGTGGCCCTCAGGGGTTTTCTGTGGTCATATTTAATATACATAATCTACAATCTTAGTGTCAATCTTTAAACAGCGCATTTCCAAGGTAACTCCATAGATTTTAATAGCATTTTATTATTAGTTGCCAAGCACTTTTAACATGAGCCTCTGGCTTGGAAGATTGCTTATTAGCACTCCCTGTGCTATTGACATTAAATATTAAAAGAATTACTCAATACAATAATACTATATTAACTAAAGAGAAAAAACTCCAAAAGTTGTATTATGCCTGTCTCCTAGAAATTGATTGGTCATTAAAAAAAAGTAATGGTATGATTGCTGCAGAACGAGCATGGCAAACAAGCAGCAACATAATCAGGATTTAAGAAGGACATAGAAGGGGGTACAAATTCTGGGATTTATCACTTTTTAGCAAAATACATTACATTTACTGATTCAATTTAGCGCCCGTGGCACTTATTTACTTTTAGTATCTCAAGGGAGGGCACTTATTTAAGACAAGGTGCTTATTCAGGACAGGGCGCTTACATGCATTTCTTTTTTGAGAAACAACCAAATGTTCAAAACAAAACTTGAAGAACTTATTAATTGAGATCACTCGTTTGAAGGAACTATGCACTCACATGGACATGATAGTGGCGGGAAACTCAGACGAAGACCACTGTTTCTGTAATGCGAGGCATTACATATGTGAGCAGTTAAGGAAGTGAACCTGCATTGATACGTACTCTGACGGCACTGTAATATTTCAATATTACAATAGGGGCGCTTATTAGAATTGGGGTGCGTAGTGGAGTAGGGGCGCTCATTACAGTGCAACTACTCAAACTGGGCCACTTTGAAAAGACTTAACCAACCAGAACGTTACTTGAGAACAAAAGATAGTGATCGTTTTCTCAAATAAACCAAGAACATTGAAGAATACGTACAATTTATATATCTCGATAAAATTGAATACCCAACAAAGTGCAAAGTGTTGCCAACCTCTCAGGAAACTTTGCTATTTGTTGATTGGTTAGTTTTGATCCTAATTTTATACGCTTTTCAATGGTTTTGGTTTAGCTGTCACAAAATTAGTTTTCAAGCTAAATGTTTTGAGTGAGATTTGAAATTGCAATGATTTCCCCTTCAAGGAATGAATCCCTAAGAGTGTATGTAACGCTAAGGAGTTGATAGAGTTTATGTTTTCATGTCAAACAGACTGTTACTTGCTGTCACAAGAAGCTACCAGTCCATTGTTCTCAGTTTATATTCTGATCGGTTAGATTTCTTTAAGGTGGCCCAGTTCGAGTAGTTGCGCTGTAATAAAAACACATTTGAAGGGGGCCACTTATTCGAAAGGGGGTACTTATTGGAAGGAGGGCGCTAAATCGAATTATTACCATAACCAGAGTGGACTGCGCCACTTTTTACCAGAGTGCATTGCGCCATGAACAACACAAGGATGTCACACCATCTTTTTGGGTGGAATCCAGTGAGAAAGGTTTAATAGTGGTTATGTTATGCTCTGATTTACCCATAAAAGGATGTGAAGGAGATTATGCTTGACTTTCACAACTCTTGGTTTTGTTCTTAATGCAGTATGTGAAAGTTTGTAAATCTGGATGATTAATTGTGACATCTTAATTTTAAACTTATGTATGTCACTTCTTAGCAGTCTTGCCTCCTTGGTTGAATTCTTAAATGAAGAGAAACCATCGTTACTAAAGCTTGTAGAATAATTAAAACAACAAAAACCGTAGAACACGCTAATTTCATATATGCTGCGGTCTATTCCTTTTCATCCAAACTTGAATTTCAGTTAAAGCTTTAGCATTTTCACACATCATGGTGGACGCATCCTCGACACAATCTGTCAACATTCAGAAAGAGACATTTAATGCGTACCAGTACAGCATTTACAAGTTAGATTTCTGCTTCTACAATTTCCACATCTTTTGATTTTTGCAATCTGGTAAAGGGGAGGTTGAAGTGTATCGTTTTATGTCCAAACATAGTTCAGATCACCACATGTTTTTTGTCAATCCCTTGTCACGTCAACTTGCCGTCAATGCATCATCATTGATGTTCAGTTGATGCATACGAGGACAGATTCCCCATGATTTGACACTACTTTAAGAAATAAAGGTTAATGTAAGTCTCGGAACGCACAGGTAGATGAATCACTGTGTAAAATATGTCACTATCAACAGAATGTGCCGTAGCATTAACATCTTTTAGATACCCCAGTATAAATATAGATGTGGCCTGCCTAGATTAGCCCAGACCACACTGTACCCACAGGTTCTTGCTGTTATTGTATTTGAATTTCTAACTTAATTATTTTTAATAATTAAGTGTAGATGTAAGACAACTCATTAACCTAAAATTCATGGCTGTAAATTAATGAAAAAGGAATAAAGTTTTGTTGTTTTGCTGTTTTGTTGTTGTCAGCAAATGGGACAAAACATGGCATCTTCTTAGAACACCATCCATGGCCTTCCTCTCATCCACCTGGTTTGAAATGTTTGAGATCTTTTGTTATTATCGTAACTTTTGTTGGCTTCCTGAAAATTTTCCTTAATATTCCTTTGTTTTTTGGTTGGTGGTAGCTCACAACCAGAGAGAACTCTCCACATATTGTTGTTGATAAGTGTTCCAAAACCGTAGGGTGAGTCTGGAGTCCTGTGGCAACAGAAAAATGAAAATGACATCTCACTATGGACACAAAGACTTGGAATTTTTTATGAAATTGTTTTAATAGTCTTTTAGTAGATATTAACTAGATTAACATGACTGTGCCATTTTTAGCATTTGCACTTACATACAGCATACCATGGTTTTTAGGTTTTCTTTTTCTTTTTTTCAGTGGAAGGCAGACATGGATAATACACTTTCAGGCAGGATCCTTCGCCTTATTGTCACTTGCAATTATACAAGTGGTGATCCACCCGCAGTTAATGGTTGCTTACTTTTTAAGGCTGTGGGAGCTGTTACCTGTGAGTGTGTTGTGATTCAGACATGGCATGTAGTACAAATTCATTACAATTATCAGTTGAGTAAGGCACAAAGGAAGTTTGATTAGGAAGTTTTGGCCTTAAAATTATGGTGTTGTCACAGGCAACTTACCTCGTTTCCATTGGTAACAATATCAACAACAGCCGTGCATCGCCTGTCGCGTCGCCTACAATTTCGCATGCTTTGCTGCCAATGACGTCAAAGGCCGACAAGTTGCCAATGGATGCGGAGCCAGTTGTTCGTGACAACAACAGGATTTTTACGTTAAAACTTGGTGACCAAACTTTCATCCCGCCTTACTCAGCTGATAAGCGTAGTAATTATTAAGGCTAGCAGAGTCTGAAAAATTCTACATTATGGATCTGTAACATTATTTCCTTTGAAAGCAGTCTTAATATATAGATTTAGGCCAGCCTAAAAGTATAGCTCCTGGGCCAGGTTGTTCAGATCCCGATTAAGCTAACCCAGGAAAAGGAAGAATTTTGATTTGAGTTTTGAAACTTTGCAGTGAGGTTTTCTGTATATTGTTTGGCCTTCTGTTTTGAGTTTTAGTAATCACTATATACACAAAACAAAGCAGCAAAAAACATTTGTATAGAAGAAAAAGTTATAATTCAGTTACATGTAACTTTTAATCCTGGGTTAGCGTTAACCGGCTTCAGAACAATCCTGCCGCTTTCAACAAGTTAACCTGACATGAGCCCGTGATCTAATCAAAAACCAGCACTTGGTCAGCAGTCAACTTCAAAAAGACACATGACATCGATGAGTTGTAAACTTGAGCCCACAATATGGTCACGTGATACTGGTCAGCAGATACCTTGTTTTGACAGGTACGTGTCAATTGATCATAACGTGGATGTCCAATATCAAAGAAGTACATGGTAAACCAAGGCTGCATGTCTCTGTATTTGGAGTATGGCCGCCATGTTGTGCGACTCCGCCATTGCCGTCGCTGTCGTGCGTACACGCCCACGAGCAATACCGCTAGCCATGATAACCGTGAGAAAATCCACTCATGGGTTTCCTTTTCTTTCCTATATGAGTATGGGGCTCTGCTAATAATTGTTTTCTTTTGCCGCTCCCCCCCACTTATTGTTTCATTCAATCAGATGAATACTTAAAAATGTTCGGTGTGTAGCCAGGCATGTTAAAAATTGGTAAAAAAGGAAAGGAATTAAATGGTTGTCACTGGCTAAAAATATGGTTATCGGACGTTTTGGCTACTACTGTTGCCTTCTTCAGCAAAAGATGGAAAATGCAAATGTTAAACGGCGTCCTGCTAGAATATATAATAGATGTGTGATAAAACTAAATGAGCAATAGTCTCTAGAGTATTCTTGATGAGTGTAAAAATTCTTAATGCCATTGTACACGTTCAGTAGCGCTATGTGTTCATTTATAGCGTTCCTGTCTCGCACGGAATGCCAAGCTTCAAGAATTAGTCTTTGTTTCCATACTGATGATCTGTCAACAATTTCAACGTTCTCTAAATCTATTTGGTGACCGTTGAGCATATGGTGTTTGGCCAATAAAGAGTTTTTGTCCAATGTTGCTATAGCCTTTGCGTGTTCTTTCATACGTGTTTTTAACGCATGTGATGACTGACCAACATAAAGACAGTCACAATCTTTACATTTGATCTTGTAAACAATGCCTCTGTAAGCCTCTTTCTCGATCTTGTCTTTAGGTTTTTTGAGTATGTTCGAGATGGTACGAATAGGTTTATGGGCGACCTTGAT
>Ga0126339_10001568_pt1 | contig 15669 bp, 9 predicted proteins | sample OrbTmetagenome_2_FD_92532 | JGI IMG/M metagenome (GOLD analysis project Ga0126339, IMG submission 92532) | Coral microbial communities from Petempiche,Puerto Morelos, Mexico - Orbicella T R C metagenome | ecosystem: Host-associated > Invertebrates > Cnidaria > Coral | place: Petempiche,Puerto... | reverse complement strand
TTCTCTTACCATTCTGTACTGAAGCTCCAGCATCTTAGCTCGCTCAGAAAGCCTCTCAAACATAGACACACTCAAGCCAAGTGTCATTGCCAAGTTGTCCTGAATTATCGGCTGCAACTGCTTATGGTCACCAATCAAAACCACTTGTCGCGCTTTTGTACATGTAATTGGCACGAGGGATTCAAGTTCCATGCACATGCCACATTCATCCACAATGCATTGCTGGATATTGCCACAGGATCTGGTTAACCTGGGTTTTCCCGATGCTGCGCATGTGCAAAGGATGATCTGGACTCCAGACTCTTGAAGAACCCATTTTTCGGCCTGTCTGATGAGCTTGTGAAAGCGAAATGATAAAAAACGAAAAAAAAATCAGAAATAGATATTCACAAATTGGGCGAAGACTAACTTGCCCACTTTCTTCACCAGATAATTTGGAGTCCTAATGATTAATGAGCCTAATTCTCCGCCTTACCAATTAACTAAGTGTTAACGAGTAAATCAATCGATAACCAGTCCAACGCAAGACTCGTAAAAATATTGCTGGTTTTCACTGTCACGCCATCAGAAATAGAAATCGGAACTATTCAATAAATTAAGTCAAGACTCTGAGATATGATAGATCATTGGTATGTAAACAACGACAAAAAGATATAGGTCTGTGCGGTTTGTCATTCGCACGTTTTTCGAAAAGGCTATGGAGACGCCATGTTTCTGCCCTTCGGAGGGATACAAACATGGCGGCCGTAAAGTCATTGAGTTTTGCTACTGAAACGAAAGGTTGTTATTCTAGAGCTCCGACGCATTGAAATCAAAACCGTCTCTTTGAAAGAATATGATTCTTACTTCGCGGTATTCTTCCACTTCTTTGTCACTGGTCCTGAGATCGTTCTTCCTATCTTCATCAAATTTGCGCTCATACTCTCCAAGCTCGGTGGCAAACGGACAGGGAGCCCTTCGAATGACATGATGAAGTGATACTGCTCTCAGTTCATTATCCTCATTTGAAATTTGGCTGTCATCGTCCGTTGAATTTCTTAGTGGTTGGCGTTTGTTGGGAATTGGAAACTCCGCTTGTTCTCTACGGTCGCCATACACACGGATGATCTTGAGGTCAGGAATTTTTAGCATGTATTCTTTAGGGGAAGAAATAGAACAAAAAAAAACCGAAATGAGTATTGAAAGTGCAACTAGGGTTTAAGGTATGGGGCTTTTAAAAACCGCTAAACCAAAACGCTATTGTTTTGGCTTACCTTGACGAGACCATGGGAAAATGTGTAAAATTGATACCCTATTTTTCAGGCAAAGAAAAGACAAACGCGGAATCACGAAACATACTGTGTTCAAGATTAAAAAATTTGAAAACCATATTCCATATAAGTATATCGTTTCTGAATGTAGACGAAACCATTCCTTGTGAACCAATAAACAACTGAAAAATCCGGTATAGTTGGGTATAAAATATATGGGTTAATTTAATTCATAGAATGGACATTTTACTGCTTGCTTCTTTCGCAAGCACGGATCTAGGATAAATGGTGACTGATTTGCGAAACAACGAGTACCTTCTAGAGGGGTTCAGGGCCATTCTCCCTAGGGAAATGCTCTGGATTATCTCATTTCTTAAGTCCCCTTTTTGTTTTGTTTTGGGGGGGGGTAATTCAGAAATATCCGACCGATTTCCGTAAAACGGTGAAAAACCGGTATGGATCCGCGCCTGTTTCTGACTCCTTCATTAAACCATGAAGGGGAATTCACACTGTTGAAGATGAGGTTGAGTGAAAAATTTTCAAGACAACTCAGTCCGATTTTTGTGATCAAGCAAACTTGTTATGCTGTGTGAGCCAAGGCTCGGTTTTTGGCTGCTATAATGTGGACAGTCCCTGCGAATCAATGCGTATCAGTGCGTATCCTTATCATTTCTGAGTTACTAGCAAAATAGGCGGGAATGGATTATCTAATTGTTATCAAGACTGTTACACTTACTAGCTACCACGTCCACTGACTTGTTGGAGGGTCCACAGTAAATTACTTGTGGAGGTCCTTTAGGCTGGTCGTCACTGTCTGGCAGAACGATATCGAAACCGTCCTGTCGCTGCTGCATATGTCGTTTCACAAACCAGTAGGCTATGTGGACACCTGTCACAGTCTTACCAGTACCTTCCAATGAACGAAAACATGTCATTTCAACTATGCCAAGGTGTTGCTGGCTCCTTAACTATCCTAGTGCTGATTATCTTTTAAAATATGTTGATTTTGATTATCTTTTAAAATAGTTGGATACAATAATGCGTAACTGATCAGTTCAAACAAACAACCAAACAAACAACAAACAACCGACAGAGCGACATAGAGATGGACCCACTGACCAACCGACAAACAGAAAAACAAACAAACAACAGTCAAAACAATAAAACAAGGAAAATGCCGCTCCAAGATAGACAGTCGAATTTGCAGAACTGCCTCTTCAAAAAACAAAAAGCAAACCAGCCTGTTCAATTTAAGAATTGGCGGTTATATTCAAAGCAAGCAATCAAACATACGGACCAGGGTATTTGTGCAAAGCATAATGTTTGGAATATATCATTATAATGAAGCGGCAAAATAAAGCTTTCAAATAAATAGCGAAACAGAGGAGCTTGAGGTGCGCGTTAACTTCATACTTACCTGGAGGACCCTGAACGAGGGTGAAAGGCTTCCCAAGCGCCTCTTTCACTGCTTCTTTCTGATACTGATTTAAGGGCTTAAACCCACAGTTGGGATGCTCCCTCACAATTGACAGGTGCGAAGACGGTGGGGGCCCGAAGTCTTCTAAAGAAGCAAGATAAAATGCTTTTTGGAGTTTAAATCACTGATTAGGGAAGGTGTCATTTGAGGCCATTCTTGAAGTGATCAAGAATCTTCACTTAATTGTAGATCACTTAAATGCATTCAAGTTTTGTTATGTGTGGGAGACGACTCGTCTGACTCTTAACTGGTTCACAACAGTTTCTAGCTCTTTCCATCAGTGATACATCGATGGATCAATACTACCACTCTTTATTAAATCCATTTTGAAATCACTGGTTATCTTTGCAATCTGATTGGCTCTCAGTGGTGCGATTTATTCACGAATCACACTATTTTTTGCTCTAAATCGCATCTTTTTCTCAGCCAGTGAGAATGGGACAGTAAAACAAAACAACCAATCAGATTTTAAGGTCAGTTTAAATAAATCAATAAAATTTCAGGAAAATGAAAGGCAAAAAGCCATTGTGTGGAGAATTTTGCAACTATTACTGCCAAAACTTTGTTGTTATCGTTGTTTTTTCCCAAAACAATTGACGAATTTAATTAGTTACAGTTTCTGAATGACGATTATGAGCTTCATCAGGCTGAAGACCTACTTTAATGGTAGTTTCTAACTTTCAGTGTCCATTTTGACGAATATTTTGGCGATTTTTCTTCAACATCTGCTCAAGATCCGTGTGATACCGAGTCCAGCAAAACATAAACAAATGAAAACCAGACACCAACAAATTCAGGGTATCTGCTCAAGATCCGTATGATACCAAGTCCAGCAAAACATAAACAAATGAAAACCAGACACCAACAAATTCAGAGCCATCTCAAGAAGGTAGATGTTTCCAGGTTTCCGGTAGTTTCGAACGAAGCAACACAAGAGCTCAACTCTGTTGCTGTGAATAAACATAGTCAAAATACGCCCGGCTCCACAAAACAGTGAATGAACGAACGTCTTCCGAAGCTGGTGCAGTCCCGCCATCTTGAAAATATCTTGAAACAAATGGCGCCGCAAGAACTTGACAAGGTCCTGAGTATTGAGTCCTACGCCGAGGTCACAAAAAGAAGCGGAGATGATAACGGGCTGGTCTCCCTTAAATTCATTCCATTAAATGGTATTTAAAAGAAAAAAAAACAAAAAAACAAACGTACTATCCATTGGGGATCGTGCACTCGAGGGAGTAGAAATCCATCGCAGAATTACACAGGATGCACCTTCAAGTTCCTTCTCCAAAGACAACGAAAAATCTCAGCCTCAACCACAGGAGAAAGGAAGGCCTTCCGTCATTGACTCAGGCGACGAGAATTGAACTTTTAAGCATGAAGTAGACTATTTTTGTTCTGACTTCAGAACTGCTTGTTTCTTTGCCATGCTCAAATGAGTTGTCGTCACATAACGTCGTTTTGCATACTAAATGAGACGTAAAGGCGTTTCCGGTTCCGCTATTTTCAACAAACCGGCTACTGGAACAGTACACACAAATCTAAAATTTAAGGCGATAAAATTGTGCGATTTCAAAATGGATCTAATAAAGTGGCAATTGAACTGAGTGGAGTGCAATTTTGGTCTAAAATCATACTTGTGATGTCAAATCGAACTCGCGCTGCGAGTTCGTTCGATTTTGAAATTACGCGTATGATTTCAGACCAAATTGCACACCACTCACTTCAATTACCATTATTTATCAGAGGATGCTACAATGATGGTATCATATAAATGTCCAATCATTGGTAAACGAGTTTCTCCGGTTCATCCTTTTTATGTCATTATTAACTAAATATATAATACCCAATGATTAGGCATTTGTGTTATTCAAATGTTGCAATGTTAGCATCTCTTGATATACTGATGATATATAGCATTGATACTTCAAAGTATAACTGCTAGGAAGTGCTGGACACTGTTGTCAGCCACCTGCAATAGGATCATTTTTTGTGCAGCTCACTCGTTACGCAATGTCCGTAATGAATTTATCTCCCACTACAATGCCGGGACGAGCTTTGCGGAAAAAGTTTCAAATTTCCCGTTATTTGGATGCCGGTCTGTATAAGTAATGGCCTCAGCAAAACATTTAACACCCCACCATTTCAAACCCACTTTTTAAACCTTTTTTTAGCAACAAGGTTTCTTTCCTTTTAAGAATTTCATCTATATTTTAAAACTTAGATCTATAATCTAATGATCACCTACTACCACCTCTGCTTCCTGCAGCAACGAACTAAATAAAGATTGTAAATATCCAACTCGGTTATGACAGAGTTCACGCTAAAAAAAACATATAATTAAATAAAAATTTCTTAGTCAGTAGTTATATGTCACAACCCCAAACAGAGATGTAACTTTCATCGGACGAAAATATATGAAGTGATGGGCCTCACAACTCCTTTTGTAAAGGAAACGCCTTAGCTGAACCTTGAACTTGTGCATGCCTTTTCAAGCCGAAGCAAAACAACAACTTAAAGTTAAGCGCAGGATAAAATGCTTAGTTTTTACTTTATTGATTTGCAGGTATTTGGAATTCAACAGCTTAAATGAAAATTTATTTGTTGGTGCGAACAACTTAAAACTTGATCCAAGGAAGGATGTCTTAATGCAAAACTTACAAGTTGCAAGCATCCGACAAATTTACTAAATAATTCAAGTCCGGTTTTAGTGTTATGCAAATGTAGTAAAGGACAATGGCAAAAAAGTGTTTTAATTAATTTCGATATGCCATCCCTGATTTTCCAGGAAAGAAATGCAGTTCAATAAGAGCAAGGAACTCATAGTTTAAAAGGACAAGTGGTAACAAAAACGATAAATACAACAAGAAAGTTACTGAGAGGTCGAAATTTATGTACAGCTGACCTTGGTTTGGCCCATGTCCCATACAAATGGAATGAGCCAGTTGTGATGCACTTGGTAGAGAGCGCAAAACTGCAAACATCCGCCTACAAAAAAGGATAACGGGCGTTTATTGGTGTTAAGTGAAGAGTACTGTTTCTGGACCTGGTATTCATAATTCCGGATCTTTATTAGTAAAAAATATGATACTAATATAAGATCATATAACGGAACAGTTTTTTCAGTTTGCGCTGTTCCAATTTATCAAATGCACAATTAATCAAATGGTCAATTCGAAGCTGCCTAGCTCATGCAAGCAAGAAGGAGGATATAAGAGCTGCCTTTCAAAAAGTATTTGATCTGTTTACCTGTGGGGAAGTGAACGGTGAATAACAGTTAAGGTACTCAGGTGGTCAGCTCCATTCAGTAGCTCATCGGGAAAATCTGATGCTGACTGATGAAGATCCATCGTGACAACTTTCAAAGTAACTTTGTCTGACAGCTCTTTACTGTAGTCCTGATTGATGATGCAGTGCCCCACCCAGAAACTTTCTGAAGCACAACTGGATTCATGACGGGGTTTTCCTCCAATGGACGAGAGAGAGGCCGATTTAGTGACGCTGAATTGGTCTTCATTCAAAAGATTTGTCTCTCCCTTAAATAAGAACACAACAAATGTTTTATCGAGGTAGGCGACTTTTATGCATCTCTTGATTGAGAGAAACATCCGATTCCCAACATCTCTAACATCCTTTCAACAACAGAATGACCTTAATTTTTCCCATTTAACTACTGGTTCATGATTCAGCTGGCATAATCGAGTTACGAAACACGCGGAAAGATTAGAGAGCACAAAAGAAGCGTAGGAGTTGTTCGAAGCGCAGCTGAAAGCATCTATTTCTTCTTGAGTGCCCTCAAATTTCCAAAATGCATCAGAACTCGATGATATACAGCTACAGAAAGGATCAACTGTTTTATACAGTAACATAACCCATGGAAATAATTTCCCTGGCGAAATGAAGTTAACTTCAAGTTAACGTTGCTAACGCCATGAGGGCACATTATTAGATCCTGATGGCTCTTAAGTATACTGAGTATCATAGAGCGACTTGCTAGCTATGTTATAATATATTTTAGTTATACAGAATGGGACATAAAGTGATAGCGCAGGATCGTTGCTACACGTTTTATGAAAACGTATCACGTTAGGTTGGAATCTGTCGATTGTCCAACGTGGTTAATTTTCAAGTGGTCACGACGGAAGACAAGTGTGTCTGAAAAAAACATGATCTCGAATTTAATTCATTGTAATCCATTCTATAACAAACAAGCAGGGAGCCCAAGGGTAAGCATTGATAGAGCAACTAACGGCAGTTTCTTGGGCCCTTCGAGACCACCTTACATCTTTTGCCAATAAATTTACCATTGCCACTTTCTTCATCGATTCTTTTCGCACAAAAAAGTTCCTTGTTGCAGAAATGGAAATAAATAAGTACAGTTATTCTAGGGCTTACTAACCTCTGTTTTGGTCTTTTCAAGGGAAGCAAAATTGTTTTCTGAGCCCGTTTTCTTCATGTAACTGTCTTCCCGCACACGTACGCAAACAAAATCTCCAGCATGAAATTGCATTTGACGACTTGAGCAGTATTCGTTTCGGAGGCTAAAAGAACCTTCCAGGCTTCCACTGATATCCTTTTTCCACTTAATCTTCAAATGATGCATGGTGAACTCGTCGCTTTCTTCGACGGCCGTGGTAGCGGCTTCCATAGCAAGAACGGGTTCCCAGGCTTCAATGTACTTGTCCACACTGGCGTACGTCTTCCGTGATGCTTGGTATCTTGCTGTCGTTGCAAAACACTCCCTAGGATACTTGCGATGCTCAACGCAAATGTTTACACTGGGGTTGATCTTGAATAACTGAATTTCGGGGTGAAAAACGCCATGTGTCATATGTGCGGTCAATTGAATGTTTGCGATGTCAAACTTCCTGAGGGATAATTTTTTCTCGTAGAAGTGTTCCAGATTTGTGCCAGCTTTTTCGTCTTCAGATGACTTATGCGGTTTGCCGGGCCGGATCGATTCAGGTACCCGTGAAGCTAATTGACGAACTCTCTCAGTTTGTCTAATCATCGTTTTAAGCTTTTCGTAGTCTCCCTCTTGAAATGCTTTCAGAATTTTCAGCCAATTATCTGTTGGCAAGTTCAGAACTTTCCTATTCCTCACCATTCCTTGAGATAAAAGCAATGCGATTTTCTCCCTTTCCTTCTTGGGTTCCTCGATGATGTTTCCTTCTGGAGCTATGTATAATCTTAGCCTCCAAATAATCTCTAAGCCATCCGGAGCAAGTTCGACATCGAACGGGTTAAGATTGCTCAGCTTCACCTTTCTTTGTCGCGTTGAGAGATGGTTATATTCACGGTCCAGAATTTCTAAAGTAATTTCTTTATCAGTGTCGATCAAGGAAATCACTGCTGTGGTTTCGTGGCTTTTCTCCTTTAGCTTTGCAGCCAGATGTACTTTACTGCTTGCCTTTTCAAACTTCTTGGAGTTGTCTTGAGCAAAAGTGGAGCGGCGGCAAACTTCAGCAATTTGGTCCTTCGAAGATATCTTTGCGTTGGAGCCCGGGTGTTGGATTAAATCCAACACGAGTCGATGTACTTGGATATCTATGTAACGTCGTATGGGTGAAGTGAATTGCGTATAACAACCCATCCCCAGAGAGAAGTGCACAATGTTTTCCTCTGGTTGATCACTTTTGCAGACGTACTGAGACTTGGGCTGAATTCGCCGAAACTGTGAATTTGTCACGGCCAGCTGAGGATGACTGCTCTCGTTACAAATCAATTTGTGTAGCATGGCTTGGTCTCCGGTCTCCACAGCATTACAGAGCTCGGACCAGACTGATTCTTGCACTTTAAATCGTTCTGAGGCTTCTGAAACGCTCGCTTTATTTGCCATTTTCCTAAGGTTTTCTTCTGAATAAAAGCCACGCAGAAACAAAGAATACTTGATAAACTGTCCGTGTTGTCTAACCCAGTCATCCAATTTGTGATCTTTAGGTGGCAGCTGGGTTCGTAATGGGGTCCTCTGTTGGATTTGCTGAGAACTAGAGAGAAATTTGGCTATTTCCTCATTGGCAAGAAGCATCATTTCCTCCACTAATTCATGGGCTTCAAAATTTTCACCATCATCACTGTTTGACCAATGATCAAAACTAGCATCTCGCAGTCTCAACTTCCTTCTTCTTTGGGCAAGGGCACTCAGGGTTCGAATATTGCCTTTAACAATCTGTGGTATCTGAAGCTGTGAAGCATCTTGACTATCGATAACTTTTTGGGCTTCAGGGTAAGTGAGCTGACAAGAAGACCTGACAATGGTGCGTCTTATTTCTGGTTGGCCAACAAGCAGTCCTTTCTCTGACACGTCAAGAAACACTGATACGCACAACCGATCTTTACCAGGAAGAAGGCTGCAGTGATTTTCACTGAGTTCACGTGGCAGCATAGGTACGCTCCGGTAGCCGTGACCTGGATAGTAGGACCTGCAGCGGAACATGGCGTCTTTATCCAACTGGGTCCCTGGTTCCACAAAATAACTCACGTCAGCAATATGAACTCCGACCCGGTTTACAGAATCTGGGAGCTGTTCCACTGTAAGTGCATCATCCAGATCCTTGGAGTTGTCGGGATCAATCGTGAACGCACCATTAATTTTCTGGCGAATTCCATATTCCTCGGCTGGTATTAACCATTCTGGTGGGAACTTTGTTTGAACTTCTGCTTTACTCTCCTTGCTAAACCTATCTCTCACTCCATGTTCTGCGAATAAAATTCTCATGCTGCCAGACAAAGTATCCCCTTGAGGTAGCTTCTTTATAACGATTCCCAAAGGGTAGGGGCAATCTGACCTCCACTGTAGGTACTGGACTAGAAACAAAAACTTTCCACTTAGAGCTTCTGTGAAGTCAAACTCATCGACTTTGAACGGTGTTTCACTTCCAAGATGTATTTCCTTGTAAATATTTAAAAGAGGTAAGCCTTTCAACTTCTTGTCAGTCAGATACACTATTTTGGAGACGGACTTGTTGATTGGAATCATTACTCGAGGGTTTTCGTAATCCATCTTGCACACGTAGTGACGCTCGTGTGGCCTAATGATATGATGCAGTACACCTATAGACAAGATTTTGTGAGTTATTATGAGTTTTTTCAAAAGGATTTCTTTGCTGTTAGATGAACAAACAATACAATAATTTCACTTATTTGTCGGGCGTTTTTTGTTAATAATTAACCAAAATGAAACCTCGATAAAGGACGTATACAATTTGTAGTAAGGAAGCAAAACCTGAAGGAAGAGAAGGAAAAACAGTGATTGATTTTGACACTAAGAAAGAAAGGAAATGATTTTTCAGGATTACCAACTTTACTTTATGTTGCTCCTTTTGAAATGAGGAAACTATTGAGTAAGCTATTGAACTTACCAGCAATTATTCCTTGGTACGGAGGAACTCCATCACACGGAGAAGGCTGGTAATCTGTTTTTTCGACAACCACGTGATCCATGTCGAACGCTCCCCGGACTCTTCCTCTGATTTTGATGTCTGGGGTCTTTGTATCCGAAACTTCCGCATACGCCGTACGCGTACTCTCGGAGTTAAGACGAAGTGTGCAAGGGACATACTTCTTAGGCTTTTCTTCTAACAATTGCTGCAAAAGCTGTGTTTCAAGAAAATCCTCCTGCCTTGTGGATGCGGTGAGTAGCTTCTGGTGTTGGACAGCGGGCGTCTGGTGAAATCCAAGATTTACAAGTCGCACTACCGCGCGACCGTTGACCAGGCAGATTTCGTAATCTTCTGAAGAATAGAGGAATGAACTTGACTTTTCTTGAGAAGCTTGTTTGCCTGAAAGTTTGCCATTTTTTGACTTTTTGTTGCTTAATTTTGCAGCTGTGTGTAGTGAGGGGAATGCCGCCGCATTTTCTGGTGATACATTAAGTTGGGCTTCTTTTTCCTTCGTCGCTTTACACTTATCCACGAATGCCTTGATTATGTTATCAAAGCATCTCGGGAAAACAGTCTCGTCTTCAAAACTTTCCCGAAGGAATTCTTCAAAACTGTCTGAAGCACTCTGCTCGACGTCATCTTCTTCTTCTTGGGACTGAATTTTTCTTTGAGGGTCCTCTTGAAAAGCAAGATCGACTTGGTGCTGATCTCCTGATATTTCAGATCTTACAGAATTAAACTCATTCTTTGGAGAATCTGATGAGAATTGAGTTGCTTCGTACTCTTGCTCTTCTTCTTCCGCCATGGGTTCTCCTTGCGTCACATCTTCTTCGTCACCTCGTTCTATTCCTGACCCGTTCGTTTCCGTTGGGATGTTACGCTTGTCTTGGATTTCAGACGCTGCTCTCTTATCATATTTGTCAACTTCCAAGTCACCCTTCTCGTCAGAGCTTGAGATTTGACTATCGGATATTTCTCGTTGAGAAGCCAACTCCAAGGATTTGAGCTCTTTGCTGCTGACGTACATTGATTGCGGAACAAATTCGTTTGCTTCTGGATTTAAAGCGATTTTGGCGAGAGGGGCGTCTATTTTCTTTTTTATCTCTTCGTACGATGCTCCATGCAAAGCTCCGTGTTCGTGGCACCTTCTGATGTAGTCTCTCCAGTTCCCCCTACAGTAACCAGCAGTACACAACGAGACGGGATCCCCAACAACTGCTACCAAGGACATCGCCCTAGTTATTGCGGTATTCAAGAGCTTGGGGTCTGACAAGAATTCCCAGTAGAGTGACTGAGATTCACTTTGACGTCTGTCAAAACTGTGGCAGGTTAGAGATGTGCGGACAGTGCTGATAAATAATGCACGAAACTCTTTTCCTGCGACAAAAAGCACATACACCGTAAACTACTTTTTCTCTAATGGGCTCTCACAGCCATTTCTTTTTTCGCTACACTAACATATATCGAGAACATGGAGATTGAAGTAAAATCACTACTGAAAAGCTCACTAACGTAACCAAAAAAAAGATAATATAGGGCTCGCTCAAGCAAAGTTAAAATTTCTTAATCACCTTGCACGTTGTGAATTGTCTCCACTGTTACATTTTCTAGTCCCTTGTCTCTGAGTTGTTTTCGAATAGCCCGAATCTAAAAACATAAAGTAGTATTTATTGTCAATGCGGATACCATTTTTCAAACATTTTTTTTTTTAATAAACAAAGACGAACATCGTACTGCCGCTTACATTCGCAAGTTCACTGCATACGCGACAAGAAATATCTCAGTTTGGCAACGAGGACATAAATTTCCAGCAGCAAAAAAAAAAAAAAAAAAAAAAAAAAAAAAAAAGAAAAAAAAAAAAAAATAAAAAAAAAAAAAAAAAAAAAAAAAAAAAAAAAAAGAGAAAAAAGAAAAAATGTCGAAGGAACAAGACATCATTTCAACTTTCTGCATGCAGAACCTCTTAGAAGATTTTTTCATTCCTGCCTAGTTGGCCCGTTACGAAGGGCCGGGCTTTCATGAAGATCGTAATACCTGAGTCATGTAAGCGGATATTACGCCAATCTGAGAAAGATCTTCTTTCCACTCCCTTGGCCAGTCACCGGCAAGCAACTCGACTCTCTTCACAATCTCTTCAACTTCTGCCGCATTAATGTAGGAGTTTTCTCTCGCTTCCTCAACTCCATGGACTGAAAAGAATGACAGTGGTCCAAGCCTTGGGTGCGAGGCCTGTTCACTGCGGGCAATCAACTCTTTTCCGTAGAAATTATCAGAGGGAAATTGCAGGATGTCGGGATGACTCCGATAGTTTTCTGTCAAGAAAATCAAGCTGCCATCCGATTCCTTTTTTTCACAGTAATGATCAAACAGCCTCTCAGGAAGCGACCTTTGAAGACCCCAGTCTCGTGCATAATGCGAGTAAACCTCTGGGCCCATCTAAATAGGTGGAAACAATACAGTAGTGTGAACAATACATATCCATTTATTCCAGCTCAAGATAATACAGCTTCGTTAAAGTCTGCAGTTCTTAAATGCTTCGCTGGTTTTAACCGACGCATAATAGCGATATCCAGGTAGCTCAAGAGGAAAAGATACAAATGAAACTAAAGAAATTTATCGTTTTCAGTTGGTTATTGCTGGAGGTCTTTTTATTCAGTTCGGAAACTCAGCAGATTTTGGTTAGTAGAACATGGCTACGACCAAAATCGATAAATCCCTACTTAATATTGTTAGAGCTGATAAGGTTGCCAACTAATCCATTATTTGCATCATTTCTACCATTATTTCTGTGATTATTTGTGTCATCGTCACGATAAAAGATAACGACTGCGAAGGAGATAATTGACCCTCATATACCTCGCGAGAAAAATGTAATTTTTGTCATAGCAATTGATAAAAGCCAGGAAAATTGATGATTGAATGGAGCTGGTTAAACGAAATAAGAAAAAACAAACAAGCAAACAAACAAACAAAGTAGAGCAGAGCAAAGCAAAGTAAAACAGGATAAACCGGAATTGTTGATGCTGAAGTTCAGTCCCTACCTGCATATGGTCTCCTGTAAACACAACCTTCGTATTCGGCCCAGCTAAAGCCAATGGTATTAATGCCTCAGGCTCCAGGGCTTGGGCAGCCTCGTCTACCAGAATGTGTGTGAAGAAGCCATGGTTCAGTTGCAGTTCGATCAGATGCTTAGACATAGCTAAAGTGGTGATCACAACACGATGTCGAATGACATCATCTCTCGTGGGGAGAACATAAGCGTTGTTTGCTATTAAGCCATACATTTTTGCAACCTCTGGATCAGTATTTAATCTAAAAGAAAAACACAAACAAAAGGTTAATTCTGCACGATTGTCAAGACCTAATAAAGTGTTCTTAAGATCAATAACAAAAACTCACCAGAAATAACATGTTAACTTTAGCTATTGTAGCTTGTTGGTCGTAACAAGGAGAGAGTTGTCCGCCTGATTTGCATACGACGGAATTTAGGCGGGCTCGTGAACATCAGGATTCAGTAATATTTAACTGAAGAATGGTCCTTATTGGGTTCAAAAAGGCGCAACTTTAGAAGATAATCTCTCTGACGCAGTTCTCAGTTCGCTCAACAAGGGTCCTAGTCATTCCAGGTGAGTAGGGGTCGATAAAAAACAGTATGCGTAGCTACGGTCTTACCTAGGCTATAACAGGTGACCTTCAGATACATGTAGAAGCACGAGTAAAAAGGCGAATTTCGAATTACAATCTTAGTTTGTTCCAGAGACCTCAATCCCCCATATTGTTGACCAGTTCAATAGGAAACTATCGGTACGAGACTGGCGAGGTGCATGAAACGTGGTAATCGAAATAAAAAAGACTAAGTTTGTAAAGTTGTGTACTTGTACTCAATCCGTACTTCCACTCAAAAGTGAAGGTCCCTGATGGGATTACAGAAGAGACCCCAAAAATGAGCTCAAAAGTAAGCGCAGCCGAATTGACTATCGCTCATAAAACACGATGAAGAGTAGAGCAAACATTTTGGAACAGAGTATTATATGTAACCTTTAGCTCAATAATAATGTTCCCTTTCAAGGCAAACATACGAGTGATCGTGTTCTTTAAGGGAAGAGGCCACAATGCCTAATCAAACTCCCGGATTTCCAATGGAACATTCTGAGTGGCTTTGAAATGCATTAAGCGAATTAATGTCTCTTTTTGAAGCCTGCTTGATTAGCTCACAAGTTCTCGAAATTCACTGACCTCCTGTTTGTTTGGTAAATCCTTAGTGGTCTGGTGGCCTTTAGTCCTTTTTCTTCCGTTAGATAATCATGTAGTAGTGTCACGTGTATGTCCGCTGCGCTGTTCGTCTGCGTGCATAACAGGATGCGGTTGTGTTTCTTCGTTACCAGGTGACGGATTGCCTGATTCAAAGTGAATGTCTTGCCTGTTCCAAAAGGACCAAATACCACCAGTGGCGAGGAAGTGTCCCCAGGCGATAAAATGCGTTTAATGACCTCTCTTTGGTTGGTGTTTAGTTTGCAGTCCAAAGGCAGCCAGTTCCAGGGGCGTCTCTCCTTAAATCCAAGAAACAGAACAAATGGATGTTAGGAATCATTCAAAACAGCGTTTAATTAAGAAAGCAGATTTAAGTTTAAAAACTAACTTTGTCACACCTCAGATCATCTAACTTCTTTATGCGTGAACGGCAGATATACAATTTAGTTTACGCCAAGTTAACGATTATTCAATGAAGCCGTATTGGATAGGAGGCGAGTGTAGCGCCGAGTTTGTCATAATTACCTCATATCTACTGAACAAGGGCGAATGGAATAATTGCCTCATTAAATTCTTCAATCGACTGAATGACATTTTAGTTTGATCTAGCAAAGTGATAGCATGATGCAATAAAAAAGCAGCTGATTTGTAGCGTAGTGTTGACCCAGTGTTCGCTGTGTTGAGACTTATGTGAAAAGTGACCAAGACATAATTTTTTGACAACATATTCCTTGCATACTCCTCTAATAGGTCAGCTATAGCCTTTAAAATTGTGCCCAATGAGATCTACAGGAAGATTCGAAGAACTGATATAGAGGAATTCATACGCCTTGAACAGTTGGCCAGGTCAAATGAAGTAATCATGAGAATGTCAATTTTATACTGAAGGGCAAGACCCAGATGTAAATGCAAATTATAAGTTTGATTCTATTCAGAGAATCTGATTGTTACTCTCTGAATAAAATTGTGACCATCTATGTCGGTTTTTGGATCTTTCCTTAAATTGATGATAACTTTTCTTCGTGTTTCCTTGTACATTTACAAACCTTATCAATTACACATTTAGTATCAACTCTGTGTATTTGACTGTGTTTACTGTGAAAAAGTGCACTTTTTTGCAGCATTGCCCATTATTTCTTGTATTTCCCCACGGTAAAAAGCTTGCCAAATCTGCTTTTTTTAACAATTTCTAAATAAACGTTCGCCAACCACCGAAAAATTTAATTGAAGCTAAGCCACACATGGCTCACGGCTTTTTAGGTTTTTAGTATAAAATATATTATACCTCATGCTTTATTTGCGGTGCATCCGG
>Ga0126339_10001566_pt1 | contig 15671 bp, 8 predicted proteins | sample OrbTmetagenome_2_FD_92532 | JGI IMG/M metagenome (GOLD analysis project Ga0126339, IMG submission 92532) | Coral microbial communities from Petempiche,Puerto Morelos, Mexico - Orbicella T R C metagenome | ecosystem: Host-associated > Invertebrates > Cnidaria > Coral | place: Petempiche,Puerto... | reverse complement strand
GGGAGGAGAGGTACGGGGTGTTACCAGACATCATTTACCTTGGTCCCAGAGGTTTTTCTTGATTTTTTTCCGCATGAGATGAAACAGCCAAGAGAGCCGTGAAGTGGCGAACATGAGTCACGAAGTGGCGAGAAAGAAAAATCTTTTTCTTTCTCGCCGCTTCGCGACTTGTGTCTGCCGCTTTGCGGCTCCTCGCTGCTCTCTCATGCAGAGAAAAATCAAGAAAAACCTCTGGGACCAGGGTAGGCATCATTTTTTCCTCCCTACTTTTATATTTTTTAAAGTAAATATACATGTACATATGCACAATTCTTCATCTTTGTATTACTTGAACAAGTTTGATCAAACAAGTATTTTGCATTTAGCTTATCAAGCTTTGTAATGGAATGGTTGAGGCAGGGAAATCGTTTAACACATCTACAAGGTCAGCATTAACTCCTTGTTGGTAATACTTGAACTACATGTAAGCTCTTAAGGTCAAGGTTGGTTTAAGAACAATATTATTGTTGACATCCCAGTCTTGTCACTCCTACATGTATTTCCTTAGATTCCACTTATTAGGATTAAAACTGATGTATTAATGAATATTACTTTGACCTGGTAGGCTAAAACCCTCAGTTGTTCCTTGGACCTAGATAAAGATCCTTGAATCTAAATCTACATGATTGTGCTATGTTTGCAGTGCCTTGGTGGGTGGTATTGACAGCCTGATGAAGTACTTTGTTGGAGATGAGCTGGTTTCCTCTACCCTAAAAAAGTTCTCATGTGCTCTGACTGAGCTACAGAACTTCTTGTTAGTAAGTTAGACTTGTTTTGCAACTTTGTGTCCCGGATATGGTGTGCAGTAGACTCCCAAAAGAACCACATTTTCTTGAACTTGGTTGTCTCATTTGAACTTCCCTCTATCTTGAGCCCAAATTATTTTCCCTTGAATATACCTTTTGGTCATTTACTATGTTTCCCTTGAGGGTTTGAGATAGCATGATTTAGCTGTATTTTTTAATACAAATGTAGGTAAGAATGTTTTGTATAGAGGCACATCCTACTGTGAGAGGGAAATAAAAATATGCTGACTCTCATTTGGGATTCATAAGTTATCCTAATAATATTGTTGACTACTTTGTCAGGTTGTTATGACTTGTTCAAAACAATGGGTGTTAATTGTCTACTATAATTATGGAACTAAATGGGATTATTTTGTTTGACATGAATATCTTTTGTTTCTTTAGATTCTATTGGAGCAAGCTCAGAGATCTATATCCAGCACTCTGCAAACTTTTATCAAAGAGTGAGTCTGTGAAACTGTCTCTTACTCAGTGTGTATTCAAAACAGTGAAATTCTCTTATGAATTATATGGCCAGTTGGTAGAGCTTTTGCATGCTTAATTCATGTATTAGGGCTGAAGGGTTGAAGATGAAAAAACCCAAAATAAACCTACATGTATAGTCAGTCATGCATGTTAAATGTTAATATTTGTTTATAGGAGTTGCATTTATATTAGAGAAAAGAAAGAAGTTACTTCATTTGAAGATATAATTCTGAGTAGTCTTTACTTAACTTTTTTTTTTTTGTTTCAGGGAAGTAAAGAAGGTTAAGGAGACCAAAAAACTCTTTGACCGAGTCAGTGACGATTTAGATAAGTGAGTACATCGACTGCCACACCATTGTTGTTGGAAAATATTGTAAACTCGATAATAATGTTAGCAATAAATGGTAGTTTTAAGATCAAGGTTTGTTTCATTTTTTCAGTGCCTTGACAAGAAATGCACAACTTCAGCGTCACTGTAGACCATCTGAGGCTGAAGAGGTGGGATTTTGTTTTCCTTTCCAGTTTGTATCACGCAGAATTTTTATAATTTATGTTTTTTTAACATTATTTTTAATATTATTTTTTATTTTGATCATTTACCTTTGGAATAAACAGTTAAAATTGTCATTGTTTGTTTCACATATGGCAGGCAAAGAATATTGTGACAGCAATGCATTCATGTTTTAACCATACAGCACTGGATTATGCCTTCCAGGTAAAATTTTGTCATAATTTAACAAAGTTTGAGTTGACTTCTGCATTGCCTGCGGGCACAATCTTGGTAGAAGGTTTTCTTTATTGACAGTGACAACTACTGAAAGAGAGTTGGGGAATTTTTTGTTCACAATTAAGCTCCCCAATAATTTATACAATCCATATATAGTGGTATAGTGCTCAGTAAGAGTTTAGGACAGTAGATCAAGGATTGTGTGGAAGGTATCGTGTTATGCTCTCGGGAAAGACTTTCTTCTCATCCAGGAGTATTATAATGACAAACATTTCTGAATTATAATTTAATCTGTGGATTAAAAGCGTCTTCACAGGATACACCAGTGCCAATTCCTACAGTTTTTACTTACTATGTATACATTTACTTAATTATTATTGAAATGATACTAGCAATTTGAAAAGCAAACTTATAATGTGCAACCTAAGGGTATCCAGTGATGTACTGTTAGCACATTCGGTGGGACTGCACTGTCTCTTTGGTTCAGTACTGTCTACCATGGACTGAGATATTTACCATGTATTGGTATTATTAACCAGGTATTTGGTTTGATTTTCAGATCAACATTTTGCAGTCACGGAGGAGAATTGATGTTCTGGATACTGTAAGTTGTGACAGCTACATGTAGGTTCACTATTCTCTAAATTTGCATGATTGTCTGTTCTTGATGTACACTACCTCAATGTTAGGGTTGAGTAGTAGTTGATGTGATTTACTGTTTTGCTGCTCTTTCAGATTTTAAAGTTTATGCATGCACAGTCAACGTACTTTCACCAGGGCTATGACTTGATGAATGACTTAGACCAGTACATGAAGAATGTGTCAAGTGAGGTAAGAAAAATGTGAACAGTCAAACCAAGTTGTGAATCACAAGATCATGAAATGATTGTGTGAATCAAACTCAACTTACTTGAAAATTGTGAGCCTGAGGGGAGCACTGTCAGAAAGTTTTGATTCAACTGTGGCCTTGATCTTCACACCCGTAACAAACTTGTTACTTTATGGGTGAATTGTACAATATATTTACTACAAACAAGTTCAGTAGCCGTCAGTGAAGGTTTGAATTTATTATGATTCATGACTCCTTTCACTGCTTAATTACAATCCAGCTGGAAAAAATGTCTGCTCAGTTTACAGTGGATAAGAAAGAGATGGAAGAGAGACACACCCTGGTCCAGAAAATGGTAAGTAAAAAAAAAATGAGGCAGTATAAATCAAACCTAGAAGATATTGTGAATTATAGGTATCCAAAAATGCATAATATCTAGATATTTTCATGTGAATGTGCTTGGAAATCAATTGGCATTAAATAAAACTGTTTCTTGCAGAATTTGGGATGACAAACTTGGGACAAGTAAACTGCAATAATTTGTCAGACAACCACATTATTTTGGATTTCCAAAATATGTTTCACAGCCAGAAGTAACACAGTGATGAAGAATTTTTTTGTTTTTAAGGTAACTGAGAAAAAAGTCCTTTACATGTATGTAATAGCTGATGGTGACTTCTCTTTATTTAGGAGGAGACTGTGAGCTTAGGAAGAAGGAACCTGGATGACCCAAGGTATAAATAGTCACATCTACAGCAAGACTGTAGATGTGATAAGCTTGTGATAAGTTCCATGCACACTAAATTTTTCTACAGTTGCTTCTCTGTATATACTGTAAGTTAAACACATCGAACCATCCCTCTCTTACTGTTTGTTTTAAATAATTCATAATTTCTGTTACTCTACCTTTTGTTTCTTACAGTGGCTTAGTGATGGAAGGCTACTTGTTTAAAAGGAGTAGTAACGCTTTTAGGAGTTGGCATCGGTGAGAATTCAGAAAAATGATTATGTGGAGAGTACACTGAAAGACACCTTAAAGGCTCCTTCCCAAGTCCTACCATACTACATGTACCTTCTTATGATAGCTGTCTGATTTTCTTGCTCTACAGGAGATATTTTACAGTACAAAACAACCAGCTGATGTATCAGAAGCGATTAAAGGTACAAATGTATGTCTGTTTGTAAACCGTGCCTGTGATACCTCAAACGTGTGGTGTGGTAGCCGAGAAGCTCAGAGTACAGTGTGGTTGGCAGGGCTGTCATTAAGTTTTGAGTCACCTGTAGCCTTATTCTCCACACCCATTGCAAACTTTTTACTTTATGGGTTAATTCTATCACAACAAACAATTTCACCTGTACCTGCAGCATAAAGCATACTTAGCCGTGACAGGTGTTACAGGTTATGGCCATTAATGACAGCCCTTGTTGATCATGTAAAGCCTGAAAAATGATTTTTTCTTCTTATATTTGAGTACATCAGTGTGCCATCAACAGAAAATGATATCATCAGTTCTGTTGATGATACTTTTGTGTGTTATCATTCAAATGAAAGCTATTAATAGATGTAAAATAATATAGTTATCACGTAGAACTGTGATACTGTAATGTGATACTGCTTCTTGCTACTGTTTATTTATAAAGGTACTAAGTAGTACTTTCATGTGGTACGCTGTACAAGTTGGTTCTAACTATTAGTCTAAACCCCAGGATGTGATCATTCAAAAGAAAACTACTGAGAGTATTTTGCTGTGACATTGTTGATGGGTTCTTCAATAAATAAGCTTATTCACCCACAAAATAACACAAATCAACACTGTTCAAGACGTCAATTATATATTTTTCATGTTTTGTTTGCAGGATGACCAAACAGTTCTTGCCGAAGATCTAAGATTGTGTAAAGTTAGGCTTGCAGAAGAAGCAGTAGAAAGACGATTCATCTTTGAAGTTGTGTCACCAACAAAGTAAGGCTCGAATTACTATAATGATTATTTTCACTTCATGTGACCTTGTGGGCTCAGACCAGAATAAATAATATAATAATTATTGTATTATTATTTATTCTCATCTGAGCCCACAAGGCCACATGAAGTGGAAAAACCAAGACTTCATTAAGACGAAAGTCTCGTCTCTCGAGACGAGAGTTGCGTCTCTCGAGACGAGAATCTCGTCTCGCGAGAAGGTGGTAACTTACTTTTGAGCGGTACTGTAGGGCTCACTAATATTTTGCATTGCCACAGATGTATATGCATATGAACTCATCACTTGACTAATGAATAAATTAATGTGTGATATCGGTATGTGTAGCGAGTACTTATAAAGGTAGTTTAAGTCTGCATACAAGCCATCAGGCTGGAGCTTATCCTGGTTTCTGTAGCATGAAGTGACCAGGAGTATTTTTACTCCCCCCTGGATGGGATGCTAGTCCATTGCAGGGTTACCTCCCAGCAATACAGTGTAAGTGTACCAATACCAATTTAAACACCTGGGTGGAGAGAGGCACTGTGAGAGTAAAGTGTCTTTCCCAAGAACACAACACAATGTCCCTAGCCAGAGCTGGAACCTGGACCACTCAATCGGGAAACAAGCACACTAAACATGAGGCCACCGGGCCTCCACAAAAGAGTAGAGAATAGAGAGTACTACATAATAAAAGGAAATTGAAAAAGACTGTTTAATTTGCTTTACAGATCATGGTATCTTCAAGCAGACAGTGACTCATTACGAGATGAATGGATGGAGGCTATGCAGGTATGTTAACTAATCAGAAAGCAAGTGTCACAGTTAACTAGTGAGAATTCCTTTTCCATATCTCCAGCTACAGACTGAACCTTCCTCTTCTTGTTTTTCAATGCCAATATTAGTGCAATTCTTATCTGTTGTACATATAGTTGTGTAGTGGCACATAAGTTATTAATTACCTGATTTTGTAAGGTTTTGAGTGTTTTTTTTTTTTTTGTGAATCACAGGCCAGCATTGACAAGGCTTTTAATAATACAACCAGAGTAGAAACTGACAGTAGTGAGGTAGGTGGGATTACTGTAAGGTATAATTCTATACATCTGCTGTTTCCAGCATATAATTATTTTAGGAAGCTAAGGCGGCAAGTAGGAGCTGTAATTAATATTGATATCTCTGAGGTAGAGTTCATATTATTAGTTAACATTTGGTTTTGAAAGGAAAAAGCTATATAATACTTACAGGACCTTAGTGAATACATAAAATCTGGCTTATTTGAGCATTTATGCATGCATTTGACCTCTGCTTAACTGCTGATTGAACTAAGAGACAAAATTCATTTAAAATTCACACAGTACCTGGCTTTGAGGCTTGAGTGAATGAAACAAAAGAAACTATTTAGTCATACATAAACCTTATGATAAGCTACACAATGTATTTCACAGAGATAAAATATATTTGCTAAATGCCCTGGGGTTTGCCTGACTACTATTTCCCAACCAACTATTGTGAAATTTTATTACAGAGTGACTCACTGGGATCAGGCAGAAAGAGCAAAAGTATGGATTCTTTAGACAAAATCTCTGGACCAAGGTTGGACTGAGTACCTTTTTCACTGTCACCACTTAATAGCTAACTATAAACCCCTTCTCCACCCTCCCTGTGCCTCAGTAGACTTGCTGCTCCCTTCATGTTCTCCTCATGTTCTCCCCTGCTTGAGAGACATCTAAGACTCAATCCAAGAAATTCTTCACTGATGGTGTACATGTGCCACTGCAGAGAGTTTCACTGCATCACAACAATATAATGTACCTATAATAATTAATTTTAAGTAGACTGTTCGCAGTCCCCTATTTTTCTGTGAGATCGTAGATGTCGATCGTTGAGTTCGATGGGTGGCCATCTTGGTCTCTTGATGCGAGCGATACTGGGGAGAGTACAAAATGCCCGTGGGTAGTGGTGGTGGGGTTAATAGCGTAGGGGTGACGGGGCGGAAAAAATAGGGAGACTGTAACAGCTTCACTCTCTCTGGTGTTCGCTGCGTTAGTTGCTCCAGAAACAACAACACCTGATTGGTCGAAGGGACAATAGAGTTCATCAGAGCGTAGCTGAGTGTTGACAACTTGAGTGACAGAAAGTGACATTTATCACTTCGTGGCTCAGGCCAAAATGGCATCGATTTCAAGAGAATTTTTTGGAGAATGTTTTGATTTCAATCGTCTGTCTGCTTCTTGTCTTGGAGGATTGGTGTTAAAGCGCGGGCAAAAGGAGGCCATTTCTCGTTTACTTGAAGGAAAAGATGTTTTGTCGGTTCTTCCAACTGGTTTTGGCAAAAGTTTAATATATCAAAGTTTCGTTTTGGCGACGGAAATAGCTGAAAGATCCATTGGTTGTTCTTATTTCCGACTGAAATTATGCCACAAAGACGGCAGGCATCTGAATAATTGGAATTCTCTGCGGGCTTTGCCACTTTTTTTGGAGTCAGAGAAGAGTTCTTCCGTCCCACATTCATTTGATGCAACTTAGTAAACCTTCAAAATGTTTCGAAATTCACAACACAGTAACATGTATTCATATCATCATCCCTGATTTGACAGGTTTTTTCTCAGGAGAGGAGATTGTTAATTGATTTGATTAACGGAGGTGCCAAAGTGGCGGCCGCGCCCCTTGAACACGAGACAGAGTGAAGCTGTTACAGTCTCCCTATTTTTTCTGCCGGCCGTGCCCTCCACTCCACCACCCCTACCCACGGGCATTTTGTCCTCTCTCTCCAGTTTCGCTCGCATCAAGAGATCAAGATGGCAGCCCGTCGAGCTCAACAATTGACATCTACCATCTCACGGAAAAATAGGGGACTGTGAACAGTCTAAATTTTAAGTGATTGTCATAACAACTTTTTCGAATTTGCTATGTGTAGTTTATTCTTGTGGGTGTAGTATTTGAAGCATGACTGAGCTAATCCATTATTAACTTCATTGAATTTTTCAGATTTCAGTTTAACAATGCTTGATTTATGTTTTTCGCTTATGTTTTCTGTCCACAAGTTTTGAAATTGTCTGATAAATGTTTGAGATTTCACTATAAAATAATGCATACCTCAGTAAACTTCCAATTCTGTGACTCTGAATGACTTTATAGCTCCTTATAACATATAATGTTGTTTTTCTTTGAAGTAAATATAATCTGGAAGTCATCAGAGCTGTGGCTGGTAATGACAAGTGTGCCGACTGTGGAAATCCTGGTGAGGACAAAAATAATAATGACCACCTTCTCTTCTTACCTTCAAATTAAAACATTTGTGAATATGTACAAACAGTAATCTGAGATGTTCCCTAATGTTGTCCATTCAGCAGTCAAATGGAGTGCTGACAATATTACTCACAATGTAATTTATCTGTTTGTGGTTAGAGCTGTTAGAGCTACTTTCACCCTTCTGCCTCACCCCATTTCAGGGTTAAAAAAGAAAAAAATTGTCTTCCATCTTGCCCTTGGGACAAGTAGCTCTCAAATTTTGCTTGTCCTGGGCAAGTCTTAGTTTGGTCTTTTAATGCTTTGGATTGCAGACAACTTGCCTGATCCCTTGCCCATTGGGCAAGTATGCATGAACGCTACTTGCCCAGAAGGAAAATATACTTGTCTTGGATGACCAGATGGCACTTTTTTCGAGCCCTGCCCATTCTCCCTCCTAGGATGCAAGAAAACAACAACAACAACAACAACTTTTGGGTTGGGGAAGTTTCAATGGACACGTATTACATTCATATTTTGATTTACTAGCCTGAAAGTCATTCACAGTAACCCTCCAAAATGTCTTACCAACATGGTTTATTAAGCTATTACTTAACAATATTTTCGTCCCTTACTGATGTAGTAATATGTATCTCCTCATTGATTTTCCCAAAAATATTTCACTTGCTCATCCTGCAAGCAAGGAATAGAGTCCAATAAATTGACTGCCAAATTCTTTAGCCCAGAGCTATTGGACATCACACTCCCAGACAGATGCAGTGTGCTACTTGCTAAATAATAGGGAAACTGCTGTTAAGATTTCAAAATTTAAGAAGCCCTAAATAAATTGGTGTGTATGATTGAGTCCTGCCTTATTCTTTAATATATTACGTTATTGATTTTTAGACCCAACCTGGGCAAGCACTAACTGGGGAATTGTGCTTTGCATTGAATGCTCTGGAATTCATAGGTAAAGCAATGGTGTAGCTTACAGTTCTTCTTGATCCCTACGTCTAGATATTTTGATCCCACACTCTCTTGAAGAGACCTCAAGGAGCCCGTTGAGTATTGAAAGATTGAGCGAGGTTCGACTAGAAAAATAAATAAAGATACATGTGAAGAAGAGCCAAGCGATAAGAAAAATACAGGACAGAATATAAAGACTTACAAATGCTTCCTGACTGTAGCAATGACAGTGAAGCTAGGTAGAGTGTAGATTCCACAACGAAATTAACTTGAAGCTAGAGAAAATGTTGAAACTATTGGCGCGCTAGCAAACCATAGTGTTTAAATAGTCCTAATTAGCATACATAAATGGCAAGCTAAAATAAAAATTTGCACATGGAATCCTACAAATGGACCATAATGAACACTTCACTAAGTGAACAGTTTCTTCTATACACAGCCCTGTTGAATTTAGAATCACCCTGTAGAAGTGTGCTCTTTGTGTTGTTTCCATCCACACACAAATACAGCATTGTTAAAACTTCCTCCAACTGTTCAAACATGAACCACAAGTTGATTCTTGGTCTGAGTTTAACAGGGTTGTCATTGTGACTTGTGGATGTTCAGTGACGTTATGGTTAGTGTGCTGAACTCCAGATTGGGTGGTCTGGGTTTGAGCCCCGACCGGGGACATTCTGTTGTGTCCTTGGGTAAGACACTTTATTTTTACAGTGCCCTTCTCCATCCAGATGTATAAAAGTGTACTAGAACTTAATACATCCCACCAAGGGGGGGGGGGGGGGGGGGGGGGGGGGGGGGGGGGGGAAATTTTTTTTTATTTTTTTTTTTTTTTTAAAAAAAAGGAAAAAAACTTTTTTTTTCTCCAGCGCCCCCCCGCACAAAAAAAAAAAAAAGTGTCAAAAAAATAATAACACCCCGGAGGGGGGGGGGGGGGGGGGGGACGTGGGGACGTGGGGAGTGTAAATTTTCTTGACTAGTCTCTTCATGCTACAGAAAATGGAATAAGCTCTGGCCTGAGGGGCCACTGTATGCAGACTTTGCCTACAATGTACATGTAGATATGAAGGTATCCTATACAATCATGATCTATGTTGCTTTAGGAGTTTAGGAGTTCATGTGTCCAAGGTGCGGTCTTTGATTCTTGATGCCTGGGAACCAGAACAAGTCAAGGTATGATTGAGTATTGGGAAACTTATTACAGCAACCTGACAACAATATTGGAAGGAGGAGTTAGGAAGGGGGCTGTGTTATCACTGATTGACCAGTACTATCCTTTCTAAGGGGGGGGGGGGGGAACCAATTTTGGTTTTTTTTTTTTGTTTTTTTTTTTTTGGGGGGGGGGGGGGGAATCCATATCTGTATTCTTATATTCGTTTTCTTCTATGTAAGGAAAACCACCAACAAGAAGTTAGAGGACAAGCTGTAGATTGAATTTCAAAAATATTATTTTCAGAATTTAACTGGTAGTGTTAGTACTTATTTATGATTAATTTATGTTTCAAATGGAAGTCGGTAACATCTGACTGAAAATCTGTTTTGTGTTTTAGTTAATGACAGAACTGGGAAATACATTAGTTAATGGAGTTCTTGAAGCCAAAGTGGACTCTAGTGCAAAGAAACTCACTCCACAGAGCAGCAGGTACTTTCTTTGAATTAAATTCAATTAATTTGATAAATAATTGGTGGCATTTCTTTCTAAAACAGGTAAGTTAATACTTTACTTTCTTACTTATCCTCTTCATTCAATGGGGGACATTAGGACACAATCAAACCCTACCAATGAACCCAGTCCTGTACTTTGGCTATTGTTTCATCCCATAAGAGACCCGTCTCTTGCAGCCCCTTTACCATTTGGTTTAGGAACCTGCTGGCAGAAATGTGCCATTTTAAAACCTCAAAATATAAGAACCTGTTTAGCCAAGCAAGATCAAGCAGGTTCTTATATGTGGTTACAGTGAGTTAAGTTATGAACTACATGGAATTTCTGAAATCAGTTGTGTTAGGCTTACCATAATACAGTTGTGAATAATACTGTATATTTGAAGGACCAAACCCAAGTTCATATATTTTTCTGGTAATCAACAACTACATGTATATCTCATTGATAGAAATTGAGAACCTAGTAAGAACTTACTTAGCCTAAATAGCCATTTAGCACCCCAAAATATAAGAACCTATTTTGCCAGACTTAAATAGTGTAGGTTCTTACACGTGGATTTTTACTGCACTGTGCGAAAAAAAGATGTAGCAAGTAACGTAATGATAATCAACATAATTAGGCTAAGGACCTTTTTTTTTCTTTAAGTAGAATGGGACATCTATCACTTGTGACATACAGCTAGACTGAGTATTAACACTGTTTATGCCTTGTGACAGTTAACATACTGCCAGTAGTTAGGCAACACTTTCAAGTGTTGTTCCGTGGAATACCCCACGAGTCACTTGAATTTTCTTGGTGTACACAGGACCCTTTAGGTGAGTGTGTATGTACGATGAAAAAACAAGTGACAAGTAGGATATTCCATGGAATAACATGAGAGAATGTGGCATAACTATTTTATACCATGCCATAGAAAACACCTGTAGTGGCCAACACAATCGATGCGACATATGCACGGCACAGAAGGGAAGGGTGGATGTTATACCATCAAATTTACTACCGCTTTCCTGTATTCTGATTGGCTGTTTTTTCTATGGCATGGTATAAATACTCAGATGTTTTGTGTTTTAGGGGTGAAAGAGAGACTTGGATCAAATTGAAATACTTGCAACGCAAGTTTGCATCTCTGGAAATCTTTCTAAAAACTTGTCAAAATCTGAATAAAGGAATCATAAAAAATCTGGCCAGAATGAAGGTTCACCATGAAGAAAAGGATGTAGGTCAGCTGCCTGTGGGTAGAACAGACTCAAAAAAGAGTAAACTTTTTAAAAGGAAACTTGCCATCAAAGGAGCTAAATCTAAGGTGGACAAACGAAAGAGTGCACCAGCAGGAATGATACTATCAGATGTAACGAGTAAAGAATATGAAGATTTGGAAACTATGGCTTCTAATCTTCTTCACAATGACGAGGCTGCTAGCAGTGATTCACATGACGAGGATCGACCTAGGAGTGGATCACAGAGAGATTCTCCTGATGATAGCAAGAGACGACGGGCTTCCTCCACTAGTGCTGTCGCAGCTTCATTGTCAGATGAGGGTAGAGAGAGAGGAGAGTCAGTTGATTCAGTATTGAGTGAAGATGGTCACACTGGAGACAAAGCTGAGAATGATAACACTGAAGTTGTTGTTGATGAGGAAAAAAGTCTAAAGGATGACAGAGAGAAGGCTATTGCTGTGTTAAAAAGAGTCCATCCCAGCAGGGTATGCAAAATGCATGTATGAATTAGTAATAAATTAAACTTGATATAAACTGTAAGTTTATCATCATCGTCATTGTCAACATCATCATTGTCATCATCATCGTCACCTTCTTCTTCATCATTTTCAGTATCAGCTGCAACATTTCGTTCATGTTTCTTGAGGACTCTGTCAGTGACCCCCCTGTCCTGATCACATGACACAGAGAACTGAAGACAAACTAAAATACAGTAAAAATCTCTCATTCAGTGTTTCTGCCAGACCATGCCATTGGGGAAATTACACATTGCAATCAGAGATGACCCCCAGAAAAACGAAAAAAGGGCCAATTTAGCCCTTTCCTTTTACAAGGCTGCAGGATTTACGCAACCATAATATTTTAACAGGCCATCCCAGGACTCAAAATTGCGACTGATACTGGTGCCAATGCAACTAACATTTCATTCTTGGCAACCAAAAATTCTGGTTTAGTCGCTATAATGGGGACTACATTTCTCTGTGTTGACAATCAGTAACGGTTATTTTCTCACATTATGTCCTTCTAGAAAACCATATTGAAAGGTCTTTGCCTCTAAAACAATCAACGTAAGAAAAGAAGTCAATCCGCCCTTTTGCTTTCCTGGATAGATTCTCTCACATCGGAAAACTTCCAAATGGCTGACCACATTTGAAATTGCCCCATAACACACTGCAAACCCTTGATCATTGACTACGTCATCTATGGAATGTTCTCTTGTTATTTGTGGATCCTTCATACTAGTATCTGGCGATAAAAAATTTGCATTTGGTGACTATTTTTTATCAATTATTATTTTATTGCCCCTTTTCCTAAAAAATTGGCCACTAAAAAGGGTCTTCAGGGGCCACTTTGGCCCTCAATTAAAATTTTCTGGCTGAAACACTGCTCATTTGTGTGTAGTTGCATTGTAAATTTACATGTATTAGAGAATTCAAAGTAGTATAGCTGGTACTTGAAGTTTTATTTATAGAGTTCCACTCACTTAACTGCCAGTTTCTTTTTGTTACTCTCAGCTACTGATCAAAGCTGCAGAGTGGAAAAGTCTTCCCCTTATGGCTGCAGCACTTGCTGAAGGTAAACACCACTTGAAAAATAATGTATAATTATATTACAATATTATAATATACATTGAATGTTTCCCTCACATGGCCAGCAGCCACACAAATTAATTCAAACAACAGAAAGTGTTTATTAATATATACATTCTAAAAAAGAGTTCAACTCCTACAGGATTGTTTTGATACAGTATGGCTGCCATGAAGTCATGTAAAAACACTCTTTAGAAAACAGCCCTAAGAAAATATGCACGCTGATTGGTTAAAAATTGTGTTTCTATAACTCGATAGAAACACAGAACTAGCACAAGCTGTTGACACGAGCAAAGAGAATTTACATTTTGATGATCAAAGTAAACAAGTTGTTTCCCTTGTTTTCCTTGCGTTGTTTTTGTGAAAGTTTGGGAGAACTTGAAAAAGCTGTGGAAACACTCACCTACAGCTGGTGTTCCCACAGCATTTCTCATTCTCCCAAACTTCCACTCATGTCTCTATAACTCGACAGAAACATGGTACACGTTTTCTATTTCTTAAATACTAATTATTATAGTGCTTAAGGTTGGTTGCAATCTCTGTTCAGCTTTATGTGCTGATTTTTCTAATCATGACAGGTACAGTACACTGTACGTCTTAATATTTTAGTTGACTTGTTCCCAAAAAGAAGGTAAATGTAAATCAATGATCTATGTGATACCCAAGGCTAAAGGAAGTTCCAAATGCTTTCAGGTGCCAAAGTAAACTGGGTAAATGAGGATGATGAGCACAAAACAGCACTTCACCAGTCTGTCTTAGGGGTAGGTTTAACATGAGCCATATTTAGGTTTAGAATCCATCAAATATTTTAGCTTGTGCACAATTGGTCCAAAGGTGTCACATTACTGTATATTCCTCAGCCAAAACTGGGGAATATCTGAGTCACATTCTCCAATTTTCTAACCTGCATGTGGTGCAAAAAATATTTGAAGGATGATAAACACAATAGCCTCGATTTGGCATGAAAATACACTTGGATATTTGTCCTTGGACATCATCTGTTCCTCAAAGCTCACTGTTTGCTTCTTGGAACAGAAAATGTCTGCGGACAAATATGCGAGCATATTTTCGGGCCAAATGGAGGTTATTGTTTATGTATAGTTTACGCCTGCAATTTCCAGTTCAAGTAGCTCTACATTGTAGTTTGATAGCCAATCCAGGCATGTGTGAAATGCAGTTCATATTAGTGTGTTGGGCTCTGCACTAAGAGGTCTGGGCTGTTGCCCTGACCAGGGTCATTGTGTTGTGTTCTAAGGCAAGGCACTCTGCTCTTACGGAGCCTTTCTTCACCCATTATGACAAACTTTAAAATTTATAAAATAATGAAAACCAGATGAAACACTGAGGATAACCCATCCAGAGAGAGTAGTAAATCTATTCCCAACTCTGGATAGTCCCCCGCATGGTTGATTTTTTGTTTTGTTCTTCCTTCAGGGATCATTACCAGCTTGTGAATTCCTGCTACAAAATGGTGCCAAGATAAACCAGAAGGACAAGAGAGGAAGAGGAGCTCTTCACCATGCAGCTCTGCTGGGACAGACAGGGTAAATTTTATATCATCCTTGAGGTCATTGTAATTATTTTGTGGATCGGCATATTGTGCAGTGATTTTCAGCAGATCAAAAATCAAACCAGTTATCTTTAAGGGTGAAGTAATTCTTCTTCTTCTTTAAAATAGTCCAACAGATGTTCCTGAACGAGCAAAATTTAGTAATAGCATAAATTGTATAACTTTTATGGATAAGGGAATTTGTAAAGAAACCGTTGTGCTGAAATGACAAGCAAGTGAGAGCATTTTAATGGTGAACTAAGCTGAGCATGGAGTGATAACTGCCGAGTGTTGTATTATTTTAATGCCAGTTCTGTCTGCTTGCTCCATATTGTTCCAAACTTGGCAAATTTTTATTGTCATCAAACAAAAGAAAAGCTTAACTATATTTTTTCCCAGATTTAAAATTAATACTAGTCATGGTAAAGATTTTAACATATTTTTTCCCTGGTTATTATCAGGCCAATCCTGCTGTTCTTGAAGCGAGGAGGTAATCAACATGCTGTTGATGAGAATGGTGAGGTGAGTATGGCAGTTAGCAGGTTAGAATGTTTCTTCATATGCTCAGTTATTTTACTGGCAGAGGAGAATTTTGGCAATTCCATGTGAGTAAAACCCCTATTGGGGGGGGGGGGGGGGG
>Ga0126339_10001565_pt1 | contig 15675 bp, 13 predicted proteins | sample OrbTmetagenome_2_FD_92532 | JGI IMG/M metagenome (GOLD analysis project Ga0126339, IMG submission 92532) | Coral microbial communities from Petempiche,Puerto Morelos, Mexico - Orbicella T R C metagenome | ecosystem: Host-associated > Invertebrates > Cnidaria > Coral | place: Petempiche,Puerto... | reverse complement strand
GGGGGGGGGGGGGGGTTAGATTGCGGATGACAACTGACCTGAGTTTCAATCACCGCCTGAGCATCCCTCAGTAGAGCTTTGGTCTTCTTCAGTTCTCGTCTCAGTTTCCTCTCGGTCTCGGCGTCGCCTCGTTCGTAATGATCGCGGAGCTCCTCGAGTCGTCTGTCGACTTCCCGTTTGGACTGAGAGAAAAACAACAATACACAAAGGAATCGAGTCATCATCTTCAAGCGAAAAGGAAATTCCAAAATTATAGCACATTGAGTTAGAAAAACAACAAAGAAGTAATATTCAGTCAAAATGGAATCAGGATGGATGAGTTTGAGGAAGGATTGAGACGGATTACGGAAAAAAAAATTGAAAATTTTGCATGATAGGCCACCCATGACGCAGCACCTTACGCAAGCCACTACGGAGCTCGACAAAGATGGTAAATGACTGCAATCAAATAGAAAATCATTTTCTCAACAGTAACAATCCGTGCTTACCTTAACAGCTGCGGTTTTCTCCTGGTATTCATCTTCTAACTGCGCCTCGAGTTGCTTGATCTGCAATTTAAAAGAAAGCGAATCTGTCAGTATACGGTTGCAATAATGCTCACTACATTAACAGTTGAGTCTACTTCAGCAATTAAGAAAAGAAAGAAAAGAAAGATACAAAACAAAACCTGTTGAAAAAATTGAAGGATTAACCTTTTTCTGCATGTTATATCTGAGCTGTTCCATTTCCTCGTCTTTCGCCTCCAAATCCTTGTGCACCATATGTTTGTCGTGTTCGGCGGCCATCTCTAAACGAAGTTTGGCCTGGACAAAAAAAAAAGTAATAACGCCATGTCTTTAGCCGTCGTCCGATTGGAATGAAAAGCTATAGCTACATGGCCTATTTCTTCTTTACTGGCCTCTGCTTGAGATTCTGCTCGGACATAATAATTACGTAATAATAATTATTCTGCTCTGATTCTCTTCGGCATGTTAGTGCTATTTATCTTAACTGGCCGAATTTAAACGACAGTAATCCTTTTAATCTGTAATTGTGTTAGATTGTTTTAAGAGTATAAATGTTACCAACTGCAGTTTGTATTCTCTGGGGTTTTTAATCGCTGGTGAGTTACGAAGTGGTTTCTCTTTCTATCACATTATTCTAATCTCCATTTTCCAAGTCTAACGCGACGATGTCAGTTTCCCCCCAAAATCTGCCGCGTCCTTTGGCGATTGCAGCGGTTTGTCGCCATAGCACCACTAGTAGCTTGACTTTTCAATGCACACCCATACAAAACAAATCACTCATAGACTACAAAATGTACCCGCCCCACGAGCTCGTGCATTGTTTTTAGTCTTTGACGAATTTACTTGTGCTTATTTATTCCAAATTTCCCTCGAAATCATGATTACCTATACAAATCTACTATTCGATCAAAACTTAGTCGAAATCCTCTCACAGACACTTGGAAAACGCAAAGAAGCGGCTTTCGTTTAGTTAACAACCGCACACTGCTAGGCTACTCGCTATCTGCAACAGAACAGATAGTGAGTGGCGTTCCCAATAAGAGAATGACATTCGTGGCAGAACGCTGGTAGATTTATGCTAATTCACGGTATATCATTGGTCTGTCATTATGATAATACCTGATCAAGCATTTGGATCTGTCCTGCTTGATCGTCAAGTTCTTCTTCTTGATCCTGAACTTTCTGTTCCAGTTCTCTAATGGTTTTCTTCAATGCAACAACCTGGAAACAACCGAACAAGAAGACTGTAAGGCCCTACGGCTTTCCGAAGCGAATGAGGCCGGACAAAACCGAAGACGGACGAAGTAAAAGAGTTTAGACATTCTTAGGGGAGGATAGAAGTGATTTTATTTATTGCCATTTTTTTTCTCCTAGAAGTTTTGGCATTAGTAAATTTATCAGAAATACTGTTACCAGTGATTAATCAAGAGCAGAACAGTAAAATCTATTGCATAAATTAATTCCGCCCTTTCTTTTACTTCAAATGCTACCAGCAGTAAACAAGTCTCACATTTCACTAACGCTAGTCAAGTTAATAAACAGGACCACTGCTAAGAAGACTCGTATTTCACCAACCCTGGTAGCCTGTATACATCCGCCCCCTGCCCTCAAAAAAATCGGGGAGGGAATTTTTTTTTTTTTTGAGGGCGGGGGGCGGATGTACACAGGTTGCAAACCTGGTTGAACACGGGTAAATAAATCTGATATCTCCGGCCAACAGTGAACCAAGTCAAATTAGGAAATAGTACCACGAGTAAGCAAGTATTATATTTCACTCACATCTCCTCCTTGTAGCCCTTGTTTGGTGATATCGTTTATATCGCCCTCAATCTTTTCCAGTTCTTTTTTCGTCTTCTCCAATTCTTCTTGCGTTTCCTAAACATAAACAATTACATAACAGGTTATAACGATATCAATCACTAGAAAAAGATTTAATAGTAACTGTTTTGTAGGAAACTGCTGTGTACCTCTGCTTTGCCAGTAACTTAAACTTCCGCTGACAAAGTAATAAAACCTTCTTCGTTCATTTAAGTCGTTAGCAACGGTGAACAGGAAGTCTAGTTCATTTTATATCCCTCTCTTTTTTATTTCGCTGTTCTCGTGAAGAATCTTTGCAAATAAATCACTTCACCAAGTGTTTAGCACTGCTGCGCTAATTGGAGACACTGAAATAATCAAACAAATATTACCTGAAATTGAACAGAAACTTGTTAAAAATTCCAACTTTTGGGAGGTTGACAAGCTGGTTATTTGAAAAGGGTGGAGGAGCTGAATTTGGGACCATCAAACACAAATCCGTCCAATGACAAAAGGGAGGATTTGAAACTGGGACCTCCGGATTACAAATCCAGCCCCTAAAACCACTAGGCCACGCCGCTTCGAATTAAATTGTGAAACAATTGCAGTCCCTAAAACGGAAAGGTCTTCTTTTCCTCTGTAAAGGGGAACGCGTTGCCACCTTGCCAAAACTTACCGCCAAATCATGTTCCAGTTGGTATTTTTCTGTCAGGGCTTTCTCTTTTTCCCTGTTGATTTTATCTTTCAAAGTTCGCTCGTGGCTCAGTTCATCTTTGGCGCGTTGAATCTCCGAGTCAAACCTGAAAATGCAACAAAACAATTGGTAAACTGATAGCGAACGACCAACGCACTGTTCTTTTCACAGCACATCTTCATGTAATTAACTATTTCGCGTTGTTTTAATTTGTCGTCTCTTTGGCTTATCCAATTTCCACGATTCAAAAAAGTGCCGTTTCCCTTAAAAATCTTCGGAAAACCCGAAGAACTTCTGATCCTAATTATCCAATCAGAAAGGAGCACCATCTCTGCGAAAATGGTCGCGTCAAATTGTCGTCATAACTATTACACGTCGTGTTGGTAAGCAGCGCATGTTTAAAACAGCCGGCTTTCTTATTCTGCAAGACGGGACTCCGACGGACACAATTTCCCCTATAGTCCAGTTCTGTCCCTCTCCCAAGAGCGTAGCGTTGCGTGACAAAGAGAAGGCCAAAACCCTTGTACACGCGATATCTTTCGTCGATAAACTTATCTTAGAATTTTTACTTTGTAAAGTGACACGATACGTTAAAATCTTTCTACCTTCTCTGTTTCTTCTCCAGTTCGGCATTTCTACTTTGTTCTTCCTCCAGCAGTAGTTTTAAATCTTCCATTTCTGATTGAACCCGAGATGTCTTCTTCTTCATGTTCAGGGCCTGTCGCTGCATTTCTTCGTTTTCGGTTTTCTCTTCTGTCAACTAAATCAAACACAATCGTAGATGAACATTATTTAAACACCTCTGAGGAACAGTGCTTACAGTAATCACTCAATGGCATCGCAGACTTCAGATGCGCGGCCTAAACCAGAGGGCCAAACTGGAAAATATTTAACAACGATCCCCCTGCCCAATCAATACGTGAGTTATCACATTGTCATTATTGACCTTAATTTACCTGGCTCTGTCAGAACCAGTTCGTGCCGGTCATAAAATATCCGTCAACTGAAGCCCTGCTTCAGTGAAGCAAGGGCCAATTTTCTATAACATCACGTGTGCAAGTCGTGTGATAATTGTCGTATTTACCTTTCTTTCCAGCAGTCGTTTCTGACTGGTGAGCTGTTCTATCTCTTGCTCGGCCTGACTTTGCAATTTCTTCCTGAGCTGTTCATGTTCTTTAGACGCCTGAATGTATCTCTCGCGATAAAACGACTCTGCAGCAACAGAACATTAAAAGCATCCCTCATTGTAAAACTGACTATTGATAAATACTACTCCGAGAATTCCAGTAATTGTTACAGACTTAGAAAGCAAGGGATCAACAAAATCATTTAGACTTATTCCTTTTAGTCCGGGTAGAACAAATTCTCTATTTTTCATTTCCCCATAATTCACTCTGTTTGCCCCCAAATTTTGCATAAATTATTGTTGTGAAATACTCTTGGGAATATGCAGACCTCCCAAGAGCATTTCACAACAATAGTTTACGCAAAATTTGGGGGGCAAACAAAATGAATTATGGGAAATTGGAAGTATCAATGTGAGCTTTTCGAAGTAATATTATCCCATCAGACACACTATTCATGACAGACCGGCCAGTCTGCTTTAAAACGTTTACTTTTAGTGTAAAAGACAGAGGGAAACGCATCAGAATTGTGTGTTTTTAAAACAGAAAATACCAGTTGAGAGACTTTATGTTGCTTATCAACGCCCCTGAGCACCGAAACCGTGGGCTCAGTCTCTTGCCTCGAGAGTGAAAATATTACAGTCACGGTAAAATAAATGAAATAAATAACAATATTTAGAGAGGAAGCCACATCAGCCTTAGCTGGTTTTCATCCAGGTCCTCTATCCTGCTCAAATTGGAATTTGGAGATGTTGGTTTTTGTGGAGGGAGGAAGACCAGAGAAAAACCCTCGGAGCAAGGCGAGAACCAACAACAAACTCAACCCACATATGGCACGGGGCCGTAATGGAATTGGTGGGAGGCGAACGCTCTAATCACGCGCAATCCCTGCTCCCCGCAGGTTAACAGCCCAACTGTCCGAGCAATTCCGAGCCAACCCGATCGTAATTTACCTTTCTCCTCCGAACAATTGCGAGCCAACCCGATCTTAATTTACCTTTCTCCTCTGAACAACTGCGAGCCAACCCGATCTTAATTTACCTCTCTCCTCCGAACAATTCCAAGCCAACCCGATCTTAATTTACCTTTCTCCTCCGAACAATTCCAAGCCAACCCGATCTTAATTTACCTTTCTCCTCCGAACAATTCCAAGCCAACCCGATCTTAATTTACCTTCTTCCTCGTCTTCGGAAGCTCCTTCGCCTTCGTATCTCTCTAGTCTCTCGACATTTCTCGTCGCAGACACACTCAGAGCTCTCGCTTCGAGAAGTTCTACTTCCAGCTTGTCCTTTCTCTTCTTCACGTCCTCCAGGGACTCCTATAACAACACAAACACCAGCCTTTAAATCCTAAGTTCAACATATTAATTCTCAATACACGTTGCCTTAAGTTTCTTACGGTATTTCTTGAGAGAATTCAGTGGTGTATATGAACAAAAAATGAATGACATGCGGCAAACCTAAGATTCGACAATTTCCTTCAACACTTGAAAACGTTTTCAGATTTGAATACGTCGCGTAGTTTTTGATGTGAGTTCAGTCAAGGTGCTGCTTACACAGAAAACACGAATACTTAAATAAACATTAGTCAATTTGCGGTTTATTTTAGTTTAATTTTCATCGCCTTTCTTGAAAACCGTCTTAGCCAACGAATGCCCAGTAACAGAAATCTGTTCTTAGTCAAGCAAGCTTGTTTTCATCGACAGAAACCAAGTTAAAAACCAAACAGTTTATCAATCACTTCGTGCAAAATGAGCCGGGGCCCGTTTCTCGAAAGACCCGGAAACTTTTCTGGCCCGTAAAGCCATTTTAGTTCATCTGTATCTAAAGACGGTGAAGTGTATACGTCTGAAACTTCTTGTATAAAGGAAACCTCTCTTCATATTAAGAATATGTGAATAAAACAGCTGGGTAATCGTAAGGTTCGAGATTTTGCTATGGCTTAACGGACCCGAAAAGTTTCCGGTGCTTTCGAGAAACAGGCCCCCGGAAAGCCATAACAAAATTTCGAACCTTGCGATTACAGAGCTGTTTTATTTACATATTCTTAATATGAGCAGAAGTTCCCTTCATACAAGAAGTTTCAGGCGTATACACGTCTCCGTTTTTAGATAGAGATGAACTACTAGTAAAAATGGCTTTACGGACCCGAAAAGTTTCCGGGGCTTTCGAGAAACGGGCCCCAGACCCGTTCTGGAGGACCTCCTTAGAAGACGCATTCGATTCATTCGATTGCGAAGCATCTTCTTTCTCAGCCACAATTAAGGCAATCTTCAGTTCCCTCGAACGTCAACACCAGGCCTACTAAAATCAGGCATTGAATTAACATGTAGTAAAAGGCTTTTTGCATTTGCCATCGAAAACACAAACGAAACAGCTCAAGGTTATGAATATGAAAATAGAATTGAGCAATTCCACTAATCTCCGCAGCACGAAGAAAAGCGATTCACCTTTCCAACACTCCATACAGTAATCATCTTGTCGGAGTAAGCTGCTTCCTACTTCCAAATGCGATCCGTAAATTACCCAACACAGATTCAGTTCCTTCGACTTCTTACAGATTTTTGGCCAATAACCTCGCGTGACCAGGCAAACGTCGCGTGTTTCTGAGCGATGTCGCGACAAACCGTGCAAGTATACACCTGTCTTGTTACACTACAGAAACGCCAAATTTTCCCGGAGACTATTTTTTTTTCAGCCCGACCTTTAGGAGGCTTGCGTGTTTCTTTCAATCTCAAACCCGAGTTCTCACGGTCAGGATTTTGTCTGAAAGGATTTACGTAAAGTACTCATAAAAAACACCGGAAATCTTAACAGGGTCAGATCACAAAGTTATCCGATTTTGTTTTCTTTGGACAAGCTAATAAATCATGTCGTTCAAACAGGATGGACTCAAGATAACTCCCGCTGAAATTTCACGTCAGAACGACGAAACAATGAAAGCTTAATAAACTGGAATTTCTTTCCTGATGAAAAGAAAAACAGTTTCCGCGAAAGTACTTGTCATTTATGGGAACCGGAAATGAACTTTATGTACCGTAATCGCCTTATAACCGGCTCCAGACACCCGGACGGGGCTATCGAGATTTCACCCGTCACGCGATCATGTCACGCGATCGTCTAACACAAGTCACGCTATTCAAAAGTCTCAAAATTGTCTTTCGTTTTTTCAGGGAAGTTTTTTTTGCACCGCAAATCAAGCATTCCTACGTTAACAGAAGGAATTCCCCTGACACATACATCACTGGGGAAATCATAACACATAGCAAACAACCCTGGTGCCAAATAAGCTGAGGTCAAAAACTGAACGTGAGAGTAATTAAGTTATTGAATTCCCACATTGCACACCAGAAACCAGATTAATTGACAAATATCAGTTGTGAGGATTCTGAAACCACGAACCACGAAAATGTGGTGTCAAATCTCCAGTGGGCCAGCTCCCAAATCCCCAATACTGTTATCTATCACATCACTTTATCAGAAAAATCGCTTCTTTCATCAATAGCATTCAATAAAATCGTGGTTTAACGGGATTAACGATCAGATCTTAGATAATTGCAGTTATCTTTTAGCATTTTGAGCCCGAAAAGGGACAGGGGGACAGAGTCCATTATCCAGATCATTTCCTTATCAATGCCTGTTAAACATGATAAGACAAGGAGTCTAACGTTAACATAAGTTCGTGATTCAACCAATTTGTTGGCGATAGAGAAGGCAGGAGTGTGCCAGGAAAACCCAACGCTGGATGCCTCGGATAAAACAACAGTTCTGCGAAACACCGCAAAGGAAGTTCATTCAAGTGTTTATATTGCATTTAAGTATATCATTATTGTCAAAAACATTAGCCTTAACAATCACAATGAGAGAACCATTTGGTCGACAGGGCTTGCTCACTGTTACGGAGTTGCAGTCAGCGAGTTCAGTCTATCGTTTCAATTGCAAACTATTAACCTGTAGTTCCTGCATTTGCCGTTCCAATCTCATTCTCTCCATTGATTCGCCTTCAAGCATTTCACTGGCATGGCTGGCGGTTTCTCTTTCGTCGGCAAGAGCCGCTGATAGTTCGGTTACCTGTGGAAAATTCCAAACGTTATCAAATGCAGTGTACAAACAGCTAGGCTCAGTACAAAACTACGCTTACAGACCCTCATAATCTCGTCGATAATTCTACACCTTCAATAACATCTCCTCGAATCCCGGAGTGAAAACAACTTGTGCTAATTGAACTAAAACGAAGACGATTTATTCGACGCAGACTAATTTTCCTCCCCGCATGGGGTATTTCAAGAATGCCAACAACGAATGCACTATATGTAAATGTTATTCCTAAGTACTGTGGAAATGAAACACAACACTGACCGAGACCAAAAGTCAAATACAACCAAATGTGTCACATGTAAAGATCCAGATGATAGTTTTCAGTTGCAAGCTGGAGATAGCAATTCTCCTTACCAATTGTCTTTCATTTCTTTAGAAGTTAGTTTAGAGAAATTAGTAGTATATCAACTCGATATCCTTTGGTTAATGATTTTTTTTTTTTCACGAGTCATCCAGGATCTGTTTGACAGTGTAACAATATTGTGTAGAGAAGTGAGACCTTGACTAATTTGGGAATTAATTACCTGATTAAAAATCGATTAATTTAAAGATATGACCAATTTTACAAGCCCCTCTTTGAAAGGAGTTTTGTCACGATGTAGACAAGAAATGTTTTAGGATGAAACAGGACCGTCTTCAAATAGAAGAAAACCTTAAAGAAATAGTTCAATTCGGTAGAAAAACATTTAGGAGGAAAGAATAAAGTGGAAAGATGAGGATGCGTGGTAAAGATTTGAGAAGTTTGAGACTGATTGCAAAAGAAGAAACTGAATAATTTCAGTTGCTTCATTCTTGACATCGCTTCATTAAGACAAATGACACTGATGAAACATTCCCTGCATATCACGTAAGGTAACGTCCTATTTTTTTAATTTTTTTGGAAGAAAATTGATATGCACTCTTCAATCAAGCTGTGTAGGTCTAGAGAGGTAGGTTTCAGTTAATCCATTATCCTCGAAGACAAATGTTTGACAGAACAACAGTTTGTAGATGAAAAATATTCAAATTCGTTTCAATAGCAATTCATTTGAAGATGGAAAAAACAGTGATTTTATTTAGACGATTTAAAACGTCGTTACTGAAAGGAAATAATAACATTGCTGTCAAATTTTCTTACACAAAAATTGAAGGATTTTGTTACTTTTTAAAACATGAAGATAACAAGGATGGGAACTAGCCTGCCTTCAATTTGTTTTTTCTTTAACGAAAATGCATTAACAGAAGTAAACATCTGAGAAACATGTCATGTGATAAGTTTCAAAAAGCTGAAATGTTAAACCATTTATTATCCTTTCTAGGAGAAAGTTTGTTGGAAAAATATCCGAATCAAGAACAAATGAAAATCTAATTTCTCTTTCAGCTACAATTGCAATGTCAACCAGGCAGGTGGTGAGAATAAGGAAACTCATACACCAGGGCTACTGTCTTGATCTACCACGAAATTCTCATAACTGGATGACAAGCATTGAGTGTCAGTGAGCAAGGAGAATTAATATTTCTATAAAGGCTATAAAGAGGTCACTTAAAATTAAATCAGGATTTGTTGTGAGCATGCGATCACAGTAATGTTGTCACTATTGATCCCAGACGTCTGTTGAAATGGCTTTTTTTCAGGCCGTTGCACGTACCGTTGGTTGCAGCCGCGGATTGAAAAAAGTGATCACGTGATGACAAACATCTCTTGGCTACAGTTTGCAGCACCGCTGTAGCAAATTCCTCAAAAGTATCAAGTTCGAGGCAAATCTTACCCCTGCAATGGATTTTCCATCGTTCGCACTCTTCTCTGTAGCATATCTTGATTTGTATCTTCAGTTGCTACAAAGTGCGAAACGTAACAAACTTGCAAACAAACTGTGAAGCACCTTCCCCGACGGCAGGAGATTCACTCATCACACGATCATAAAATTCGTGATAACGTGATCAATTTTTGGTATCCGTGAATGAAACCAGTGGTGCGTGCAACGGCCTGAAATAAAAGCCATTTCAACAGACGTCTGGGATCAATAGTACAAGGTTTCAAGCAGACCACACAGGAACAAATAAACAAGCACTGAAAGACAAACTTCTTAAGTTGACTGTAAAACACTGTTCATGATTGTACTGGGAACTGACACAGCGGCAAGAAGGCAATTATCACTGAAACATTCTCGTGACGAGAAAACCGCGGCTCAGACAATAAAATATTGAGCTTGATAAATTGAAATATTCAATATCCCTTAAGACAATGTAGTCAAATATTCCTTTTACAAATATTAAAAACTCTACATTCCTAACTCGTTATTTCGTTTCGACTCATACAAGTAGTTATAGTTTTCAACGTATAGTTGTAAAGTTTTCATCTGTGTAAATAAATTTTGTATTTTTAACCTGATGTTACAAGAGAGTTTAAGTATAACGTCTACGGCAGACGGCAAAGATTACCTCTGATTTTTTATTCTTTTCCTGTAATCCTTAAATAAATCACACAAAAATAGAAAAATGTCTTCTACTATTCACCGCAAATACAAATATTTTCACTCTACTGTACAGACAGCTGAAGACAGACGGCAAGAGTTTCATTTTTGTCGTTTGCCGTTTGAAGTAACGTCAAGCTCTACAGGGCCCCTATGGATACCAGCCTTTGAGCTGAACGGGCTACCCTGTTTAAATAATATTTTACTTTACTTTACTTTACATATATAAGGTAATTCTCAGATACGATGGTCAATTTGCTTAAATTTATACCGGGTTGTAGGTTCTTTCGGGGTTCTACACTGTACTGTATGGATGTATAACTCGTCATATGTACCTTTTGTTGAAGTTTCTCGTTCGCTTCCTCTAATTCTTTCTTTTCTCGTTCTAGTCTTGCTAATTTTAATTTCAAAGTGTCGACCTCTCCCTAGAAAAGAAAAAAAATCAATTAAATGGCATCATGTTGCCTTCAACGAAAGTCATATTAGCGAGCGAGCGACAGCAGAATGGTCTTCAAGTGACTATGGTAAAAACAAAACCAGAGTTACACAGTTAGCCAATCATAACAACATAAATGACGCAATGAACCAATCAAAACTCGACCAAAAAAACACACGCGCACGCAATCCATGCCAAGCGCGGGAAAGGCATAGAATTGGTGACTCAGAGGGCGGGAAATGCATGCAATTGGTGTGCCATGGCCATTTTACATCTTGTATCTTTGGCCTCGTCCACACTACGCCGGAGAAATTTGAAAGCGCAGCTTTATTTCTACAGTTAGGCCTACTGTCCATAAAAATCTGTCACGAAAACGGAGCTTCTTGAAAACGCTCTTCAAGCCGAATGAATTTGAAAACGCCCGCTTTGCGTTTTCGTGTGAATGGAAGACATTCTGAAAACCAGCTTTTCGAAACCGATAGCGTCACGATAATCATGGAATTTCCCTGACCGAGTTTTCCTCAAACACAAATCCAAAATGACCGGTTAAGGTTGCGCTTTAAAATTCCTCCGGCGTAGCGTGGACGGAAAACATTTGAAACGTTTTCATGTTAACATCATCCTTACCGACTTGCTCTTGAGTTCTTCCTCGGTTCGATGAACATCTAACAACGGAAGAACCTGCCCCAGATCATACAAAAAAAAAACAGGTTATGGGGACAAACGGGTGTTTAGAGAAATAACTTGTTTTTGCGCAAATAAACCAGCAACCAAGTGACCTCGTAACTAAAGCAAAGTCAGTGAATTACTACTTTCAACTAAAAGAATTGGAAAGAATAAATGACCTGCAAAGAAAATCAGATTATTGCAAGGGAGACTTTTGAAATAACTTCACCTATCTGATACCTTGGTATATAATCTCCACCAGGGCCAGTTGTTAACTGCCAGGAAAAACCTGATGTTCTTTTGAATGCAACGGATAGCTGTACACTGAACCTAAGGGCAAACAAAAACAGTGTGAAGTGTTGTTATTACTTTAAACGATGTAACCACTGGGAGCACGCAAAGAAGGAAACCACCACCAAAAAGCGCGGGAAAACGTCCAACCATCGGCAAGAGCGGGAAACATGTAACCGTCTCTAAGGGCGGGAAAATACCTAGCCAGTTGCAAGCGCCGGAAAACCTGTAACATATGCCAAGCGCGGGTAAATACCTAAAACTGACGAAAGCGCGGGAAAACCTATAACCAATGGAAAGCAAGGAAAGAGTTGAGAAAAACAGTCTCCTTCCAACTGGCTAAGTTTGCGCACGTGCACGAGTTTTGGGAACCAAATATTGAGCTACATCGTGTCCAATGTGTCCAATCTATGCTGAACGTGGGATTCAGTACAAATGGAAGCTTACCTGTAGTTTTTTATAGTTTCTTCTCGCTAAGAATCCCCGACAGAAAGCCTGTAGTTCTACTATAGTGCCAGTTGTCTTCTCGTCTCTGGCGTCCTCCAACTGAGCGAGAGTTCCAGCACGGAAGAAGATCTGATAAAAAAAATACAAACCACAGTTACCTTAGCTCGAGGAATAAAAAATACATTGCTTTAAAGAGAGAAAATTCTGGGGACATTATCATGTGTTTTCAACACGACTCCGCTAACCTCAAAAACATAAGTATTACAGCAACAATGATAAGATTACTTGAAGCGACCGTTAGGACATAAGGAAGACACCTTTTTTCAGCAAAAACCAACCAGATGAAAGCAAAAGATGTCTACCTTCGAACGTTTGTAAAACCTACACCAAAATTATAACAAACGTAGAAATACATGGTGGAGGAATCAAAACACAAAACGAAAACAGGTGAATCTTGCTAAGCGCGGGAAAACGAACGCATGGCGTCAAGTCATCTTGTTACTGATTGGTTGCAAAACCCACCCGTTCACTCTGATTGGTTAGGTTGTGTTATCTCATAAAAATTGTTTACTAAGATAGGACGTCGACAAAGAGGTAACAGCAATCCAAAATCTACATGAATGGCTAAAAAATGGGAAAGACTGAGACGGACTTGGATTCATTCTGCTAAATTCAGTGCTAAATTGACAACAAAGTTTCGAGGGACGGGCCTACGTTCTCTAAGCCTGCCTTCTATAGAAAGAGAGGCGAACAGGTGAAGGCCAAAGAGAAATCAGAATTTGAGCTCTGCTGAATACGTGAACAGATAATCCCTTTATTACTTCAAGAATCTGAAAAAAGTCTTTTCGTTTGAAAACCAGAGTCTCGATCCTTGCCGACTCTTCTGACAACACACCATTGGTTTGTTTGTTTGTTTTTAAATTGACCTTCTCATACTAAAGCCCGCATTGACAATCAAGCACTCTAGCAACTAATCCTGATTGTCTGCATCTTCGACAGAGCAAAACGGGCTAGACTTGAAGTTACACCGTGACAAAGAATATTTAGTACAGAGAAGGCATTCACAAGAGGCGTATATAAGAGGCCTTTGGTGCACACAAAGTTCAGTAACGGCGTAGCTCGCTTCATCGAACACATTGGAGAGATAAAGCCCAAAAGACTCTTCATAACACGGAGAGCTTAGCATCCTCGCGGCTATGTGCTTTAATATAATCATTGTCGAGACGAAGGATTTGCGATAAACCAAAGACAATGGTCTTTCATCTTGATCAGAAGTCGACGACAGAAATTCGTACGCAGTTCACTCGACATTTATCCACTACACCACAAGACATCAAATAAATTGTAATTTAACGATTAAGTTGACTTGAATTAATCGATTGATCAATAAATAAGTTCTCTTTTGTTGCGTGAACAGTCAAGGACACTGTCAAACAAGTGTTTATGTCTAAGAAGATGGCCGGTTTAATTCTTAGCTGACTCAAATAAAGCCAACTTCTGCAAGAATGAGATTTTAAGCAGCCAATTCATTTCACACATCGCTTGTGGACCGACACAAGTTTGATTAACTTTGTAAACAAACCGATTGAACATGGCCGCGAAATCATCGCAAACACATGAAATGACGGCTCGCAGAAATAGACAAAAACGACGAGAAGGCAATAAAAGACTAAAAATGTCCATTCCGAGCGAAAGGTTTGGAAACGATCGACAAAACGAGACCAGAACGAATGAAAATTAAGTAAATAATGGTAGGCTTGAAACTCCAATCAAGCAACTTATGTCAACAAATTCAACAGTACGTAAATAATTACAAATGACCACAAACCTTTGTTACCTTCAATGTCCAAATTTTCAGTAAAAAAGCGATTAAACAGGCACGAGCCCAAACGGCACGAACTGTCTTTCAAAACAGGTCGATCGTCAAATGCGTTTATAATCTCACTGTCGGCAGAAACTCTTTGCTCACAGAAAAATAACAATCTAATCTTGACTTAACGCATTGTAAACAACAAAAGCGTCGTACAAAGAAAAGGATTAAGCCAAGCCATAAGAATAAAACTCTGCTGGAGCCCGTCCTGTTATTGCAATGTTACAGGCTGGAAAACAGGTGATTTCATGCTGATACGCATAATACGAACAGTTCAAAATAATATCAATTTGTAACGGCTTCGAAATTTTATCTGCCGGGCGCGGCTTTCCACGATTTTAAACAACCGTACCCTTGAACAATAACTTTTTAACACGGTGACAATTACGTCGGCTTTGTTTTTTATGCTCTGCGGGGCTTTTCAGGGGGTCTCGCATCCGTACTTTTTTAGGATGGTACAATGCTCGCAGAAGTTTTTGTTTTCAGTTCTACCCGCCCCAGTTGGTTAATGGTTCGTCTCTAACACTTTTCCTAAATTCTGTGCACTTCGATGGGTTCCTTCAAAAGCCATTTAAGTACTTCAGGTTAAAAGGGAGGGGAGGGAGAGGGAGAAACAGGGGTGCACGGAAGGGGTGGTAAGAGCGATGAAACAAAAAAAAAAAGATAAGGAATGATGGTAATTATTTAAACCTTGAATGTTTAACATATCTGAACATAGGTATGTGTGTGGCCTAGCTCACACTTGTCACCTGAAGCTCAGTGGTAAAGCTCTCATAGGTTCAGCCCCTGTTGAGAGAGCGCACACACAATTCTTTTTCCGAGATGCTTGGCTCATAACTGAGCCATTACCAACACATTTCTCAAGATACACTTTGTTGTTAAAAGCAAACTCCCCCCTCCTAAACAAACGCATCTTTAGATTTTGTCTTACCTGGCTCAGACCAAGACGATAACTTCTTTTATCGAGTTCAAGGTGGTCCAACAGTGTCTCCACCGCCTGAGAACAAAAAGACATTTTAAACAATTGATCACCAACAACCGAGCCAACATTGCTGCCCACTGAAGGCATTTTGTAAACAATACAATATAAAGCAAGGATTGAACATCACACCATGTAGGTCGTCTTATTTCCCGGAGGGGAGGTACTTCCTTATATGGATTATATAGCTATGTGCGGCTCCAAAGCGTATATGGTATTTTAGCCGTTTTGGTCATAAAGAGGGTATCAATTTTGGCCATTTCGGCCTCAAATACGGCGAGTTTTTTGCACTCTAGTCTTGAATTGGATATAATT
>Ga0126339_10001564_pt1 | contig 15676 bp, 6 predicted proteins | sample OrbTmetagenome_2_FD_92532 | JGI IMG/M metagenome (GOLD analysis project Ga0126339, IMG submission 92532) | Coral microbial communities from Petempiche,Puerto Morelos, Mexico - Orbicella T R C metagenome | ecosystem: Host-associated > Invertebrates > Cnidaria > Coral | place: Petempiche,Puerto... | reverse complement strand
TTTTAGGTGAGAAACTTCCCTCGGATAATCGCTTTGAAGATCTGGATGACTCAGCTACGAAATCTGCTATAACTGTCGTACAAGCGGATGACTGATTAAATGTGTTTTGTACGTTATTTGAAAGACTGTTCTTTTTCAAATACCTCAGTATGGTATATTGTATCATGCTTTATTACCTCTGTGAAGTTTATGAAAATACAATCTTTGTTGATGTACTTAATCGAAATTTAATGTTCTTTTTTTTAAAGTCTTCTTTAAATGGAGGAATTAAAACCTCGTGAAATATTGCTTAGCTAAAATCGCGCAATTAAGTTCGCGCGAAATTCGATATAAGTAAAGTAGTGCTGACTTGTACTCATGAACTCTCACACTGCACTTACATACGGAAGTCAAGTAAGTACCCTTGAAGCTAGAAGAAGAACACTACTTTAATTTTAAAGTCGCAGAAAATAGCCAGCACCGGTTCCAAATGCCTTAGAACGCAATTCATGCAAAAAACCCCGCTAATCTCGTGTCAACGTTTCCTTCAAATTTGTCTAAATAGTGAAACGTGCTTATCAGTTTAATTTGACCGGTCCAATAAATATGGTGCTTACTTCATATATATATTTTGTTTCTCATTATATATTTTTTGGGGTAGGAAAGATCAGGATGAGTTTTTGATTTAGAATTTGAACACCCGTAACATTATGGGACATTTATTTATCCTAATAATCCTGGTATATTATAGCTCATAACGAGTTTGAAAGACTGTAGCTGGAAAATATTTCTCCAAAATGTATATTGTAATTATTTAATAAGCAGTTGCGTTGCCTTGAGTTTTGGGCGAAGGATTAAAGAGCGTTTATCTCTGAGTATGACGGAAAACTTCACATGGAATTTATTTTATAAGGCTTCAAAGAAGGCAACGATTGTGGCAAATGAACTGAAGTGCAATTAAAATCGACGCTAACATTTCTTTTAACTTGGACATATGTGTAGACGCAGCCGACTAGCTTTTTTTCCGATACTCTAGAAGAAATATTCTCCTATAGGTAAATGTTAAACGAGTCTTAAACCGGTTTGGTGAATTCTGACACATACAATTCGCCGAAATGTGAGATGCTTCTTTGGAGGGCGCATCGGCAGTTAAACTGAGTCAAGATAACAAAATAAAGAGACTTAGGACATGAAGTCTGATTTTTAAACTTAGTGAATTTGCACACGTTATTTAAAAGGAGGATTTCGATTCGATATCAACATTTTCTCTTGCTATCAAGGACATCATCATCTCTTGCTATCAAGTCCTTTTTAAGCCGAACTAAATTTATGTCAAAAAAGGCTCATGCTCCCCCTGATTGCTGAAATGATACTGAGAAGTTCAAAATCCGACTCGCTTAAATCTTTTTTTATTTTTGCGAAATGTTTTCTTTTCCCTGAATCGAAGATAACGTCATACGCTGTCAGTAGTAGTAGAATCACAAAGAAAACAACTGCTAGCAGGGAGTACATCGACTTTCAGTCGACGTAAGCGCAAATTCGATTTGTTTCTCAATAACTGAACGTAAATTATGACACAGAAGGGGTTAACCTACAGACCTACCTGATTCTATAGCCAGACGAGTTTCGGACAAAGACTTCATTAAAACGTTGTTTTACTCATGGTAAGAACATCAGCCCTAAAATGCGTGGTTAACTATAAAAGCTGCCAAGCTGTCACAGATTCAAAAACTTTTAGTGATCCCGCATCAGGTCGACAGTAACATCTGTTTGTCTGCATTCAGATCTTTCACCTTATCAGTAGGTACAAAACGCTTCTACAGTCAGTTTAGCAGGTATTTGAAAGGGGCAGTCAAAAAGGTTTAATTATTTCACACATAGTGAGATTGTCACCAGGCTGCATCCAGATTAGGAACTGGTTTGGACCAATAGCGTCAGTCGTAGAAAATAACATCTTTGGTATTCAAAGTTCCTTTTTGAGCATTCCAAAGTCGCTTTATGCATTGTCAGTCAATAGCTTTCTAATTACCTACGAAGGCAAAGAAAAATTTGTTCTTTTTGGCCATAAGTTTTCAATAGGCTTGTATAATTGTCTTCCTCGCTTTATAGCCTACTATTTTAATATCTCACTGACTCTCAACGACTTTTAATGCTCGGCACTGTCTACCACCGATGGTTGTCGAATGTGGCAACAAAAGTTAACAACTTTGCCAGAATTAGCGCTTTCGAATTTGAGGCTAACCAATTTCGTTACGTCTTGCAAGCCATTAGGACCGTTGACCCTGCGATACAGGGATCGGAAATAAACGTGCTTTCTATGTAGCCACAATTCAAACGGCAACTGTGATGAAGTTTGCGTGCTGTCTGTGTATCGACCATGGTGACTGAGTGTAGTGAACGCCACCTGGAACACCAGTAAGCTTTGAATTTGATTCTATGAAAGATCAGACTGGCTCAAATTTAAAATCATACCTAAGTCTAACGTTACAAATACAAACCGCATTTAATTTCGCTTTACATTGGGCAGAAATCACGTCGAAACGTTCACTGAACGTTCAGAGTACACAAAGTACATACATGTTCAGCTACAATCGTTTTACAGAGATTGACAGTAGAATAAGTGAATGATGAAATGAGAAGCCAGTTCAGAGGAAAGAGGAAATCCACTAGAAGTTCGAGTTACTAATGGACAAAAACTTTATACCGAGTTTATTTACAGTTAGTATTACAGACTTTTGTCCGACTGTTTTAACTATATTTTCAAGCGAAATCATTTCTATCAACACCAAATTATGTCGAAAACAAATTTTGAAATTCATATAAAACACTTGAATAGTAATGGTGAAATGAAACTGATGGTAAAATTTTAACTGTGTTTGCACAATTTCTCTAAGCTTTCAGTGAAATTTATTTTCTTGAGTTCCCACGGGAAATTGTTTTTGGCGTTATTTCAAACCCTATTTACACGCGCTAAAAAATCGACACGGCACGGTATATTTTTGGCACCGTGCTGACTTTTTTGGGCACGGCACGTGTGAACCTAGCGGTCCCAAATGAAATGTGGCACCAGTGCCCAAAATGTTTGAGGTGCCGCAAGAGGTAGTCTCGCCACGGGTAATCGAGACACCGTGCTGAGATTTACGTTCGTATAAATGCTCTCCCCTCCCGTTCCAGGCCTTTTTGTCAAAAAACAACCCTGGCGCATGCGTAAGTGCCACAAAAATGGTGGCCTGAGAGGCCCAAACACGTTCCCATTCGCAGAGGAAAAACCTGAAAACCGTGGAATAAACAGGCCCGACCTGGCCACCAAAGCTTTGATAGAGTTGTGGGCGCTCAACACTAACAGCTCGGTGCATTGTGGTATCTGGTCGCATTATTTCACCCTCGATCTCAAAAAGAATTGAAATTTATCTCTGGTAACTCGGAAATTCTCATACCGCTACGTGTCTGCCATTTTACGCTTAGCGTGCGATGAAAAGTGATTGCTTGTTGTCTATCCGCCATTTCCCGGGAAAAAAAAAACAGACGGAAATCAGGGGTGCCAATTAAAAATTGGAACCGTGCCCAGTAGGAGAAACACTTTAGTTTTTGGTGGTGTAAATGGGTAGTGCAGTGCTGAAATAGTTTGGACACGGTGTCAAAAATTTGACGTGGCGTGCCGATTTTTTAGCACGTGTAAATGGGGTTTCATGCAGCTATTTATATCTTTAGCTTTTAGAAAATGCTAAAAGGACAGTAATATACTTAAAGTTATTCTCGGTACAATATTTGTCCGCTAAGTAATAGTAGTTGGACCGAGTATAATAGGGAGTAATCGCGCAAGTAATTTCAAAATCGGACGAGCGCGTAGCGCGAAGCGCGAGGTCGATTTGACATTAAGAGCACGATTACTCCATGAATTGTACGACACGAGGTCAATTTACTAATTAATCGTATCTATAACAAATTTCGGAATTAAAAATGTCTTTTTGAGAACTTCTTTTGAGAGAAAACGTCTGAAGCGGTTTTCACAAGTTTTGAAAACTGTAGGTAACATTGCAAAGGAAGCCATTAAAGCGCGCGTAATTGACGTACGAATCACGTGGGTATCCAATTGCAGGTTTCCAATTACAAACAGTTCAAATTGGATACCTGTAATTGGACACCCATGTGACCGTACGCCGATTACGTGACAAATAGGCGCGCGGAGAACCAATCACGAACTATTTACACAGTCTACAAACAACTTGGCGGATAACCCATTATCGAGTTGTTGAAATCTTTAAAGGGGTTTGAAAACGTCTATTAGTTTAGTGCTGAGCCAGACCTTTCTCATACATAATTTTAACACCATTTTGAGCCTGAAATGGTCTTTACGGGTGTTGTTGTAATAAATCACTCCGATTCATGATAATCACCTCTCAGGTGATACATAATGTGAGTTCCAAGTTGGATTCGAAAAACGCATATTTGCTTTTTTTAAGAAATGGACAACAACTTTAAGTTTAAAACAAGACATGTTTCGATCGTTGAACGATCATCTTCAGTTGGGAATTCGTTTACAAGTTCGGTTGTTTGCTTTTGATTCATCTAGTGTATGCATTTAGTAGTATTTAGTTCACAACAAATGACGAAGAAGAATATAGTAACTGGTTTGAACCCAGGAGTATCATGATCAGTAGATCGTATACATAGAGTGATCATCTGTGTGAGGGATGTTCTGGAAAGAAGTGCTTGTTGTTGGTGACTGACGTTTCGTCAACCTGTCAGTCGATGATTTTACAAGTCTGGTCCGTTGAAAGTGATTGGTCAGTTTAGGCAACAGCTATACTTGCACCTTACAAACGACTTATTCTCGGCACAAACGAAACCGACAAGCGGACCTCAAACAGACCGACTTAATTTGACTAACAACAGACGGATCGAAACTTACTCGAACCGACCAATGACTGCTGACAAACTTTACACGAGTCTTACAGCCAATACAATTATGGCTAAACTGACCAACCACTTTCAACGAACCAGACTTATAACGCCATCGACTGATCACGACAAACGCAATACACTTGACTCTGACTCTGACTCTGATGACTTCCGCTCAGGTTGTCGAAACGTCAGTCACTGAAAACAGTTCTTTTCAAAACTACCCTCAGCCCGACGATCACACTATACGAAATAAGAAGAATTTGGGCGCAAAAGTCTCTCTCTCTCTCTCTCTCTCTCTCTCTCTCTCTCTCTCTCTCTCTCTCTCTCTCTCTCTTTTTAAAAAAAGGAATAAATGCCTCGATTAATAGTTATCTTTCGTGAAATCGGCTTATTGTTGCTAAAATCCCGAGTTCTTTGTTAACTACAAAACTCGAGTCTGAAGAAAAAGTTCGTGGTAAATTAAAAAAACCCTTTATCCAAAGAAAGCAGTCTGTAGGAAAATCAATGTTAAACATCTGCATGAACTTTACAACATACTAACAGAGCAGCTGCTCTTTAAAGTTGAATAGAGGTCGAAGTTGAGAAGAAGTCAAATGGGAAGAGAAGAGAACGAAAACAAAGACCAAAAAGGAGTGATAAAATGACTAAGATTCTTGGAGGCGCAACTGGAAATCAACTTGCAAATTTGTCAGAAGGGACTAATTAAAATATCGCTGAAGTACTTTAAGTCAGCCACATTTTGCGATATTAATGCTAATATAACGAATTAACCTATTTTATATCATTATCAATATTATACTCAGTACTTATCAAACTGGTAATTTAGGTCCGTTTTGAAACTGATTCAAACTGAACGCATCTAGATGAACTAATACGAAGCGGTTACTCGTGACTCGATTTCTCGCGCTCATCATACGGTAGTTATTTAATTGGAATACGACATTTATTAACTCAAGCGTGTCTCAGATAAGGGTTGGTAAATTAGGTCCGTTTTCGAACTGATTCCAACTGTACGCATCTGAACAACTAATATGAAAGTCTCTCTGTCTTCCACTAATTATACGCTACGGTTATTTACTAATTTATTAACTTAAGTGCGTCTCACACAAGTAACAAAAACACAGTTAGAATATTTTGTAATTTTATATTCTTATCCGAGAAAAGTAACATCAAGATATAATTTATGCGAAGAGGCGGTTATTTCTGCTGAGGTCGAAAGAAATAGAAGATTGTATTTCTTTGTTTGCGTCATTTCCCTGAAACCTGTAAGTTCGATAACACTTTGTCTTTCATATTTTTCGGTTCCCAGATCGCACACACTTATCCGTTAATGACCAGTATGGTGATGTTTTAATGAAAGACTGCAAAAAAAGTCCTTTTAAACTGCAACAGTCACACCATCATTCTTCCTACCAGACTAAAACTCAAAAATAGTCTTTCTCCATCGGCCAGCTCTATTGAAGCGAATTTCCTATTCTTACTTTTTGAAATTTTCCTTTGAATTCTAGTTTAAAGTCAGATCCGAACCCAGCAGCTGGGCGGGTGAAGTACATTTACTTAGCGACGAAAGTTAGCCATGTTGCATGTTACAAACAATAGAAGTCTGCATACAGATATGAAAACCGATAACCCTTCCACTAACCTTTCCTTTTTCTTCAGTGCTGAAAGGAACTCTTGCCGTTTCTTCAAAGTGACATGTTTCGTTTTTGATGTGCTGGGACAGAATTGTCTGCCGAGACGTATAGTTTTTCTCGATGTGAAATTGACACTGAGCAAACGGCCTTCTCCTGTCGATAATATATTGGGTGTCAATCCACTCAGATCTCTCAATATAAGTTATTAAACTGCGTATTCCAGGTGATATGCAAATTATCGACCAATCAACGAGGTCGAATGTGTTATTTATCATGATAGATAAGGAATTTAGAAGAGACCAGAGTGTAAAAAAGGATTATTTTTCCTTGGCTGCAAGCCACCTCACTAGTCAAATTTAGTTCTGAATTCAAAATAACAATTACTTAATTACAAATGAACTTTTTAATAATAAAAATGACACGTTGAAAAATACATTTAATGTCGTTATGAAGTGTAGCTCTCTAGGCAATACTCCTTATATATCGCAAAAGAGATCAAAAAACACTTCCTCAATTAGTCAATTTTATGCTAATTTACGTGCTTACAATTTCACGTTGATAACAAATGGATCCTTTCTAACATGATAAGGCCAGCTTAAAAATATACCAGCACTAAGATTCCAAATCATTGTAAAAGATGATTATCCAGAAGGGTATCTACAAATGTTATTATTTTTACTTCTGAATGTGCTTACATATTTTTGTTTTGAACTGAATAAATTCATAGGCGTTCATTTAAGTAGACGTTTAGAATGTGTTGTAAAATTACTTTCGTCCTCGTGAATGATGACGAAACTTTCCTAGTGTTTCATGTTTCACCGGTCTTAGCCAATTTCGACTAAAGGAACTGATTAGGATTTCAAACTCCTTTTGCGAATATTTTATTTTTTTAGGTCTTATCAGACATAGGCTGCCCACTTATCGACTGAGTTGCCGGACCAGACGGGAAAATAATATTTGTCTGATATGTTTGGCTCGACGGGCAATAACAATTCGTACGGACCGCAAGGGCACCGTGAACAAGTATCAAATGCAAGTGAAAGTCCATACGTTTTTGTCATACCAACTTTGCGGATCATTATACCGATCTAGTGGAAAGGTTTGGAAAAAGTGCTTGCAAATAATGGCTTAGAAAGTGGTACCGTGGGCGTGTTACTTCAGTCATGTGACGTCATGAAAATCGTAAATATCAACCACGTTCACTTAAAATAGTAACTGTTACGCTCGTGCAAATTTTCATACCTGGTCCACAATATAACCCGCTCTGAATTGATCATACAAGGGTTTCAACATTTCGAACACTAAGTTGGGTGCGTTATTGATCATGTTTTGTTTCTAAATGGTACAAAATCTGCCATTTTTAGACTCCATAGTTGGTCGACTGGTAGAACGGTTTTCAATTGAGTGTCAAAAGTAATCAGGCAGTTATTTTGGTTTTGGTTTTACTATGGTTTGAGATTGGCTGAGAGTCTTATTTCTACGTAGTTTGTTTGGTTTTGGTTCTACGACACACAATTGAAAACCACTCTATGTAAAGAGTTAAATGGTATTTACATTGAAAATAAACTGGTTGAATTCAAGTTTGGGTAATACTGAAGCAGGAAACGTGCATAATTTTGAGTTATGTTTCCGCCATATTTTGTGCACAGTTGAGCTGTAAACTGAAACTCTTTAAGACAGGAGGTGGTCGTTTGCAAAGTCGTTTTATTTTACGGGTCTTTTCCCAGGATTTCGTCGTAAAGAGCGTTCTGGTCTAAAACGCCTAGTACATTCGATCCTAATTGCCCATAAAACATACTACAAACACACTATAATTGAACAGCTGCAGGGACCTATTTCTAGATTCACTCGCGTCAACTCGTCTGAAACTATACACGTCAGCTCGCGGTACTTAAGTGCCTTAGCTTTGAATTGCGGCAAAGGACCCCGGAGATGGTTTGATAAATAACACAGTAACATCGGATAGGATAGATTGATTCTTGTAATCATCGCTCGGAGTCTGAAGCAAAACAATCAAATGAATTTGCAAGGGGTCTTGTGGATGAGGCTTCACGCGTGTGCACTCTCCCTCGGCTACGAAAACTGGAAGAACTAACAACTTGTTCTTGCCACATAACGCCAAGTTGAAGCACGCGTGTTGTGTTTTCAGGCAAAAGAAACGACCAAGGATTCATTCCTCTGAAGTAGCCATGCATAAATTCTACTGTATTGAAATTCAGAGGCATTAGCCAATTAGACGCCGTTCTACTATTCTGATTTCCTGAATTTTCAGCACAAGTAAGTAAATTGGCTGAATTTGTTTACTCAATCAAGATACACGGTAAAGCAAAAATCTTTATTGTATAGCTCCGTCAATTTTTTTCCCCTGTATAGAGTAGTATACCAAATACAAATGTCTTACGCGTCCTCTAAAATATCTAAAATTAACAAAATAATAATAATAAGACTGCGATAAGACCAGTTACTTTTGACCACATTACAATCTATATGATTTCTTGCTTAGACTGTCTTTAAGACTATCCCAACTATATTCAAAGGCAGTGCCAAGCGTAATCTGTGACCTATTACATGACATATGTAAAATGTCATTGCGGCCGATCACAAGAAGGCTATTTAAAAGCAGTACTAACTTTAAGCCTGTGGAAGAAACCACAGTGTGCGATTGTTCAGGTCAAAGCTATTGAGCAGTTTTTTTCTGTGGTGTTTATTCATCAATTTCAATCAAACGCAAAGTCTCAAAGTTTTCAAATTTTGGTAACTAGCAGACGCGGCTAAATAGTTTAACACACAAAACACCACAGCAATATTAAATCTATTTTACATTTACCACCAACGAATATCTCGCCATTAAGAACGCACAAAAAGAGAAGACCTTATTCATGAAGGCTCTTGCCCTGACACAGTTAAGTCATGTGATTTAATTGGGTAAATAGAAAACGGATTCTGTTGTTAAATTAAATCATTTTAAAGTAAATTTCATCTATCATGCCACACACATGCAATTATGATTCTAGAGGAGCTGAAACTTCAGAAATTGATTTCTTAAACATGCTGCCTTCTCTAAACCATATGCCTGATTTCCAATGTGAAAATGATCATCGCGGCTATTGCAAATTAGATATATTTTCTGGCACTGGCCAAAACGTATAACATTATATATAAAAGTTATCAATCTAGGATGTTACTTAGTATGTCATCTTCTAGAACGGTTACTACAGAAGATATCATTGTATAAATACCACGATTTTCTCAATTTCAATGACTAGCACAAGCTGTTCATGAGCTGGTTAAAATGTCAAATGAAGGAAAGTCTTACATGTGCACGTATCCATTCACGTTAAGATCATTGTCACGGCTTTCATTCAGAGCAGTGTCTTTCCTCAATACACTGCTCCACTTCCTTGTGACCAAACAATTTAGCACATCTAGAAGGAGTAAACCCTTCCTTGTTGACTGCGTACATGTCTGCTCCTTTGTCAATCAACAGACGAACTACTTCCACATGACCAGAGCCCGCGGACACGTGCAGCGGTGTGTTTCCAATACCATCAACGGCATTGCAATCACTGCCTGCATCAATTAACAACCGCACGATTTCTGTCTTGCCAAATGCAGCAGCTGTATGGAGGGCAATACTGCCTTCAGAATCTCTGGACTTGACACTCGCTCCGTGTTCAAGAAACAGACTAGCCATTTCCACATCACTGAAGGCCGAAGCCAGATGGAGAGGAGTACTTTCTTCGTTGTCTCTAGCCTCCAAATTTGCTCCTCGTTCAACAAGTACACGAGCAGTACGTTTCTCATCAAAAACTGCGCAGATGTGAAGCGGAGTGCATCCTTTTTCGTCTTGAGCCTCGAGATTACTACAAATAAAACCACAATTAATCTGGTCCATTTAAGATAATATCAAATGAAACAACAGACATTTGCCCAGAAATTGACATATGAAGATCACAAGTGCATACTCGGTCAGTTTTAACTTCACGTCTTCTTAATTACACTTTCAAACGATATTTGCAATGGGAACCCGAGCCATTTCTACAAAGCTTTACCATCACTGTTCGATCTCTCCCATATTTCAGTACGTCAATTTCTTGATTGAAGAATCTTTGACCTCCCTGAATTATCGGATCGAACGCCAGGAAACACTAATAATAAGTAAACACAAAAAAGAAAAAACAAAATACGAAACAACAACAACAAAACAAAACAATAACGAAAAAACATAATTCATTGCCGTCTTACCTTCCGTGATCAATCAAAACTGACACAGCGTCTTTGCTTCCCGAACAGCAGCCTACATGGAGAGCTGTACTTCCTTTATAATCCTCAGCCTCGGAATTGCTGCCATGCTTCAACAGAGCTCTTATCACCATCGTGTCATTTGCTTGCACACCAAGATGAAGAGGGGTACAACCCAGCTCATCAACAGCATTTACTTGCACCCCGAGTTGAATTAGTTTTGCCACTAAACCATAGGCGCCAAAACAAGTCGTCATATGCAGGCAAGTTCTTCCCTGTATATTAGCAGCGAGGACATCACTTCCGTTTTCAATGAGCGTTCTGGCAACGTCTTCTCTAGCTCTTGTAATAGCTATGTGGAGGGGTGTATTTCCATGCTTATCTCGGCAATGAACATCTGCTCCTGCCTTCAACAAAATCCTAAAAACAACGTTTGAATAGGTATAGTACGCAGCCCGGTGAAGAGGAGTGCAACCGGCTACATTCGTTGCATTAACATCTCCATCATTCTTTACTATCAGCTTCGCAAGACTTGGCAAGAATACAGCAGAATGAAGAGCTGTGTTGCCATTTTTATCTGCCACCTGCACGTTGCTTCCATGTTTCAGTAGAATCTTTGCTCCTTCCTTGTTGTTTGTAGAAAGACTCACTAGAAATGGCGTCTGTCCTCTGTTATTGACAGCAGTTAAGTCCGCTCCTCTATCAACAAGTTGCTGTATCATTTCTGGAGTTCCCCTTGCTGCCGCTCGGTGTAGAGGAGTGTCCCCATTTTTGTCCCTTGGTTCAAGGGCCAATCCGTCGTTTATCAGATTGTCAATAGTAGCGACACTTTTGGACACTGCAGCATAGTGAAGAGTGGTCCGACCAGTTATCTCATCCACAACCCTCTTGTCACCTCCATTCTCAAGGTACGTTTCCAGAACGTTCCATTCCAAGCTCCACAAATTACAATCATCTATTGCTTCAAGAATTGTACGTCCACTTAGATCTTTTGTGTTAACGTCACTCCCATGGTTGATAAGAAATTCAATCAGCTCTCGGCAACCGCTTTTAACTGCCAGATAAAGGACAGTCCTCCCTTTGTCGTCACCAGCTCCAAGATCACTTCCATGTTGGAACAAAACTTCGGCAGCACCAAAATGTCCTCCGGAAGCAGCAAAGTGCAGAGGAAGCCAGCCCATTTTGTCAGCTAACTGAACATCGGCACCATGTTGAATCAGCAACTCAAGAGAACTGTTGTTGCCCCCGTATGCGGCTGCGTGGAGAGGGGTGCGACTTTCCTTGTCCGAGGCCTCCACGTTGGCACCTTGCTGAAGAAGCCACTCGATGCAGCTTGTGTCTCCATCCATTGCTACAAAATGTAAAGGCGTCTCTTTGTTCATGTCTGGTAAATTGACATCACCTCCATATTGTAAGAGGAGATCACAGCATTCCCTTGGGGCATGATAAACATAATGAAGAGGAGACCTGCCAAACTCATCAATGGCGTTCACAAGGCTTCCATGATCCAACAATGTCTTGATAAGGGTGATTTTATCCGTCTCTTGGTCCCCATAGCGCAAACGTTCTACAGCAAGTAACAGAGGAGTCTTTCCCGAATTGTCCTTCCCATGAACACTGCTTCCATGTTTCATCAACAGTTGGACCATACGCAAGTTAGCACAAGCTGCTGCCGCAGCAAGAGGTGTATGACCTGACGAGTCCATGGCTTCCAACTCAGCACCGTGTTCCAAAAGCACTTGGGCTGCGTGGAGCCCATCTGAATTTGCAGCTATATGCAAGGGTGTCTGCTCGTCTTTAGTTTTAATCTTGATATCAGCACCGCACTGAAGTAACATCTCAACAAGTTTTCCATTGTTGTTTTGTGCAGCATGGTGAAGAGGAGAATAAGAATAATCATTCTTAACGTTCGGTTCACAACCCAGTTCAAGAAGAAGCTCAGCTACTTTGTCGAAGTTTGTGGAACACGCTATTTGAAGAGGAGTTTCACCTCGGTCGTTCCTCATATCGATATCAGCACCATATGAAATAAGGAGCTTGGCGAGTTCCATTGCACGAGGGCGTGGTGCGAACTGGAGAAGACAGGAAAGAGCTGTGTCGCCTGACCTATTCCTTGCATTTATATCCACACCCTTCTCTAAAAGAGCTGGAATGGAGTCGAAGTCCTCACGGTAAGTTGCTGAGGTCAACAAAGTTTCGCCATTCTCCAAATTGTCTAAATTGACGTTTTTCTGATCGGGAAGCAGTTGAAGAATATCAAGGGAACAATGCCTAGCTGCAAGCTCTGCAAGAGGGTTGTCTTCACTTTCCGAGTTCGAAGTATCAGCTCCTCGTTCTATTAGGAGTTTAGCCACTTCAGTATGACCCGCTTCCAAGGCGTAATACAAGGGAGAGATTTCTTGGCTTCCAAAGTGGTACCTTGTAAATTCATCATCGTCTTCCTCACTGTCTTCTCCGTCGCTGTGGCTGTGATGAACACAATTATCTTCTAAACTATGTGTTTTTGAGCCTTTGCTCCCATTGACGTTAGCTCCTTGCTCTAAAAGAAAAGCGACCGTATCACAATGTCCGCCTCTTGCCGCTTGCATCAGAGGCGTTTCGCCATATCTGTTGACGTCATCAACGGTCTTGGAAAGACCTTTGTCAATAAGATGTCTCAAAATATTCGTCAGCCCTTGTGCGGCAGCTATTTCGAACAGATTTTCGTTAAGAAAAGGACCGGCCCTGTTTATTAGCTTCAAATCGCATTCTCTTTCAATCAAAACCTTAGCGGCATCAGCATAACGTCCATGAACAGCAAAGAACAATGCTGAGCAACCAGATTCGTCTCGTGCGTTCACATCAGCACCTTGATCTAAAAGATAGACGATTGTATCAGATTGACCCTTGCTGGCAGCGGCATGTAACGGTGTTCTACCGTAGGAGTTCCTTGCAGGAACGTCAGCTCCTTGCTCAACAAGATACTGGACTAACTCAAGACGAGTGGCCAAGTGGAGGACTGTGTCCCCGTTAGAAGTCTTTGTCAACACACTCCCATTTTTTTCAAGAATAAATTTGACTACATCTGTTTGGTCTTCTTCAGCAGCAAAATGTAAAGGTAACCGACCTTCTTCGTCGCCTAGGGTTAAACTTCCACCATTCTTTAGCAGCAACTGGATAATTTGTAAGTGGCCCTTTTGCGCAGCTGACATCAGCGGAGTCATTCCATAGTAGTTAGCTTTCTTAGCATCTGCACCATGCTCTAGAAGAAGGCTGACAGCCTCTATGTGACCCTTTTCAGCAGCCATATGAATGGCTGTTATTTGGTCGTAATTTCCTCTTAAAACATTGGCTCCAAACTCTAATAAGCGTAGTATATTGCCAATTTTGCCACTCATCGCAGCATGGTGTAGTGCACTACATCCCTCAGCATCTTGCATCTCTAGCGAAGCACCTTTTTCAACAAGAAACTCAACAACGTCTACCTCATTAAAACCGGCTGCCAACATCAGGGGTGTCTCTCTATCCGCACAGAGGTCAGGCGACATTGAATCAACATGCTCACCACATTCTAGTAACCTGCGAAGATGCTCGACCTGACCCTTCTTTGCGGCCAAATGTAGAAGGGACTGGGACTGGAAATGCTTTGTAACTTTTTCAACGAATCCGCTGATCTGCTTATGCTCTTTAGAATCTTGCTGACGCAAGACAGTGTAAATAGATTTGCCAGCAAAATGGGTTGCGTTGCGTCCAATCTTCAAACTAAAAGCTATGGCACTGTCAAGTTTGTCCGGACTATAGTTTAAGATTGCGCTGACAGTCTCGACGTCTCCTTCAATGCACGCTGATTGTAGGCAGCTTAAACCAGTTTCTTTGTTTGGTGTAGTCAATAAATTAAAGGCCAAACTTTTCAAGGGCAGCTAAAAAATAATAAATACACAGTTTAACTTAATCGAAACCTCACAGTTCATTAGCAACAATAACAATACCGTTGGACCCCGCTAATTCGAACTCGGTTGTTTCGAATTCCTCGTTATTTCGAACAGAAAACTATTTCCCTTGGATTTGCCCTTCATTCATTTACTATCGGCCATTTCGAGCTCCCACTATTTCGAACTATTTCGCATCCCCTGAGAGTTCGAAACAGCAGGGCGCAACTGTGTAGTGTCAACTAGTAAAAGATAAAATATGAGAATACGTAAAACGATAGAATCAATAAAACAATAGCGGAATCAGGAACAAGTTGTTACGAAAAAAAAAAACAAGTCTTTAAAAGTACGTATTGTCCATTAGTGGAGAGAAGTCAATTGATTTATACTCTTGTAAAAATGTCTTAGGATTCAAAACCTGTTTATAAAGTGACTAAGCTTTGCCCAAGTGACAGGAACTAAATGGCTTATGTTGTGTTGACCATGTGCAACTTTTAGTTGTTAGAAACCTCGGTAAGACAGATTCTTAATTTCTACGAGAATACAGTACCGACTGTTGTAAACCACGAAAAGGTCTAAAAAGTGGGGGTCACGTACCGGGCTCGTTTTTGAGTTAGGAGCAGTGAACGCTAAAATTAAGGGTGTTCTCATCAGATCATATCATTACTATGGTAACCTATTGTGTCACGAAAATGATAACGTATTCACTAATGATGTAACAGTTTTTGGATACTATGATTGTAGCATCAACTAATAAAGAGTGGTTATAATGACTCATCAAAATCTACATCTTGATAAGTGCTGGAAACTGTTTTCAGCCACCTTAAGTTAGATTAAACCAAGGGGCATATACGTACATACAAGGAAGATTAGTATCTTTATAATGAGGCTTAAGCAATATTCCAAACGGACATTAACCGGGGGGGGGGGGGGGGGGGGGGAAGGGGAAATTAAGGAAAAACTCCATTTTCGACGGGAAACACTGTAAAAAAAAAAAAAAAAAAATAA
>Ga0126339_10001563_pt1 | contig 15676 bp, 3 predicted proteins | sample OrbTmetagenome_2_FD_92532 | JGI IMG/M metagenome (GOLD analysis project Ga0126339, IMG submission 92532) | Coral microbial communities from Petempiche,Puerto Morelos, Mexico - Orbicella T R C metagenome | ecosystem: Host-associated > Invertebrates > Cnidaria > Coral | place: Petempiche,Puerto... | reverse complement strand
TTCTTAAATATCAACGTACCCGGTTTTGTTTTGTTTCAGTGATGGTAAGATCAGTTTGCAGGAGATGATATCTGCTGTGCGCAGATTAAAAGACGCTCCGAGTGAAGCTAAATGCCAAAAAATCGCCGAAATGCTAGATCAGGATCACGATGGCGCGCTCGACCTAGGTGACGTGGGAATGGTAAGTGACAAGTGTTATCATTACATTTAAGTCTTACAATTCGTAGGATTTGAAATTTCATCATTTAGTTCCGTGTCCAGTCTGTCTAGAGATCATGGGAAACGATCGGTAACGGAAAATTGTAGCATCAAAATTTCACGCTTGATTTGGACACTAATTAAAAGAGAATGAAAATAGCATTGAGAATAGAGAAGGAAATGAAACGAACTCAAGATGGATATACTCAGTGGCATGTATCTTAAGTAAATAATTGACGCAAAATTATCCGAGTCGGTCTCGAAGTCAGTACAAAAATACCTCTTCCCGAATGTTTGATTTTTTTAATTACATAGAGTGAAATTTCATACTTCTTGTTCCTCACGGTGGATGCCATGTAAACTGATAGCTGGGATGAAAACCAATGATATCGTAGCTGGTTCACCGTAGATTAGCCGTTCGTCTGCCATATTAAAGCCGTCGGACGAGTAAAGTGAAACAAGGTTTTAGTTTCATATGTAATCGGAGTGCTAATCAAAGGAATTGTTTTCCTTGATGTTGAGAATCTGAGCGAAAAATAATAAAAAAAAAAACTTTTATCAAACGAATTTTGATTGACAAGGCTGAAGATGTTCGTGGCAAACGGTTTTTCGGTTCCGTTATTTCTGAATCACGGTGACGGCATAGTACCGGAAACGATCTTTACCGTGAAATCCTAGGGCTTCCGCCATACTTCTGGGAAAATCGAGAACCCGTACACAATCTGTAAGCTCGTAAGACAAGCTAAATACAGTAGCTAGAATCTGTTTCAATGTTAGCCATGCAAACCTGTCTGTCTGTGATGTATCCTGATGTCTGTGGTGACCTTTTGTTTGTACAGTTCAACCCCTATTAAACGGCCACCCTCGGGGAAATGGATATTGGCCGCTTAAAGGGGTCTGGCCGTTTAATAGGGGTAAAAACACTAGACAAGGCCTCATCGGAACTTTGATTACTGGCCGCCTAATAGGGGTGGCCGTTTAATAGGTGGCCGCTTAATAGGGGTGCGACTGTAGTTTTATCACTCTTTAAATAATTCAAATCATGTGTCGTCTTGCAGATCGTTGAGCTTTTGTCAATGGAAGATGTAGATATTACTCCTGAACAAATCAAAGACATCGTCGACCTACTGGAGAAAGAAAGCAAGCTGCGAAATACCAGCACAGAGTAATCAAACAGTGTTGCAGAGAGAAGCGAGTAATATAAAGGAGATATCTCAACTCGCCATACACTTATCTTCATTGATTTTTATTTTAGTGTTTTTTTTCTTCGTTAACAGCATTAATAGTGAAAACTTAGGCTAGTTCACACTACGCCGGAGAAATTTGAAAAGCTTTATTTCTACGGTTAGGCCTACCGTCCACACTCAATAATCCGTCACGAAAACAGAGCTTTTCAAAAACGCTTTGAAAACCGGAGGAATTTGAAAACGCCTGCTTTGCGTTTTAATGTAGACGGAAAACATTTTGAAAACAATGATGACGTCACGATAATGATGTGATTTCTCTGACCGAGTTGTACTCAATCCAAAATCCAAAGGTGACCGGTGATTGTTGCGTTTTCAAATTGCTCCGGCATACTGTGGACGGACCCTTAACAATAATATATTCAATCGTTTTCCAATGTACATAGCCACTTATTTACAGCTTGAAATATAGCTCGCTTGATTTCTTACGCCAACGTGATGCTTTCGTGGCGTGAATTTCATTGCTTCGTGATACAAAATAAATTGCAGAACAGGAAATACTGTCAATCAAAGTTAAGTATATTTTAAAAGGAGAACTGAGATAGTACAGGAATTGTATGGGTTTAATGAATTCATTGGCCTAAGAACCAAGATGGTAAATTACTCGAACAAAAAGCAGGGTGTACTGAATTTCGAACACTGGTCATTTTTTTTTTATAAGTAACAACAGCTGAACAGTCAAGTTAAACACCTTGTTGAGAAAAAAACTCTCCTAACCTGCGCTACTTGAGAGAATACACGCATGGGTAATTGTGGAGCTATAGTTTCGGTGTGTTGAAGTCTTGGTGTATGTAACTCGAAGGGAATCAGCGCAGTTGATTTTAAGATAAGAAATAAAGATAACAAGCTGATGGAAAGTGACGATTTTTGAACATAATCTTTCACTTGTTACTTGAGCACTTTCCTTGTCATATTCTATATCTAACGACTGTAACCAAACTACTTCAGTCATGGCGCGTTTCTGTAGTGTTTCGTCATATTCAGACTCGTTTTCTTCGATGTGAAAGCCATTTTATACACCGCGAAAAATGAAATCATCATTCGTCTCTTAGTAAACAGTTGTTATATATGTAGTTTGCGGTTAAGGTCGGTCTTGCTGTGAAATGGTTCCTATAACTACCAATGAACCAGTAAACTCTAAGCCGCCGCTAATTCTGTAGAAACTTTGTGTAAGTTGGATGTGCTTGTACCTATGGAGCTCCCAGTGTGAGATTGAGTGGGTGGCGGTTCCTTGAGCGGCCTTGCACACCTCTTGAGAGAGTGACCCCATTGCAACTGTGAACCCGCAACCGCGCTACTTAGCATGCGGTTTCCCGTGTTCCCTAGCGGAGCAGGCACAGTATAGTTTTCAGTGACGCTAGGGGGTTGGCCATTTGTGAAGAAAAGAATGATTACTTTGGGAACCAGCAAACCGCACAGAGTTATGGTACCGAGCACAATGAAAGTCGCGCAGCTTAAATACACACGAATGAAAGCGTCGGACGTGTTTAAATAAGATGGAAGGAAGATGATCCACACGGAACAGGTGAGGTACATGCTGATACCAATGCACTTTGCCTCGTTGAAATTCCTTGGAAAATTTCGCGTCTTGAATGCAAAGATAGTACATAAGAACATTAGAAGAAAGTTGTAGCAAATATTTACTGCTAATGTAAATTCGTTGACTGCGCACTGGACAATAACAATGCCCTGAGAGGGGTACACTTCCTGGGCCCTGGGGACATCAGAAATGTACCACAAAGTGGTGAGCAATAGCTGTACTACTATCAGCCCTATGGAAATAAGGACCTGTGATCCAGGCCGGGTGAGTGAAGGCCGGGTGACTGAGCTCTTGGCGCTTTGGAAGATTCGGTATATACGAATTGTCTTCATGAGTACAGGAGCATAGCATGCGGTAAAGCTCACACTTTCAAGAAAACGCCGCACGCCGCAAAGCCTGTCGGTCGGTTGGCCAAAAAATGTGAACGGTGTTACGTAACAAAGCATCACCCCTAAAAACAAAATGGCGCTTAACTCCCTGCCAGCTGCTTTGATAAAACTGTGACTTCTATGCTTTATGAATAACGCCACTGTGGTTAACGTGCCTAGCATTCCTAAGATTGTAATAACAGTGAAGGTTACGATAGGAGTGCTTGACCACTTTGGATACAGCACAGGTAGCTTTGCACAGAAAACCAGGTTTTCACTAGGTGAGTAACCTATTGGACATGATTGACAGGTGTCATTTTTGATGATGTCGTTGTCCTTGCAGTTTATACAGTCCCAGCAACACTTAGGATCTCGTTTTCTTGGTTTGTGTATCTGTGAATCATTGCAAGGCTTGCTACAAAATGACGTAGGAGGATGCGCCTTATGTCTGCCCCAGCGTAGCAGAGAATTATTTACTTTCAGCATTCCTTGGATTTTATTATCCGGGAACAATTGCCCTTGCCAATTTCCAATATTGTTGTATTTCCAGTCTCCACCATCCTCATTTTGGAAGTTTTTAATGTCATATACACCATCTATTTCTTGATTTTGATTGAAACGAATGGTGACGTTTAAAGCAGAATCTAAAAAGGTCACGTTTCTTAGAAATGTAAGCAATTTCTCTCTTTGAAACTCTTTGGTCATGTTGATGCAGATGCCGTTCACCCCTGGACAGTAGTGTTGTTGAAGATTATGCAGCGCATGCGCCATAGCATAGACTGCATTGATCACCACTCGCACAGGCGCCATTTCCATTCCAGAAGGTAATGTTTCATCGCTCCTGCAAGATCTTGACATATTTGCAACGCTTCCGTTTGCTCCAGGGATATTGCATTTCATTATTTCTTCCCAGAATTCGACAAACCAAGGATTAAACTTGTTGTTACTTGGTTTTAAATTCTTAAAGTGTTTCTGGAATCGCGGGATCTCTCCTTCAAGATGATTGACAGTTAGGGAGCCGTCTGCGACTTCTTCATTTCCGTTTGTGACGTCAAAACGATTGCTCCAGCCGTTGCTCCCAACCCAGGTAAATTGGGTCGCCCCAGCCTCTTTAGCTGCGCGGAGTAAATCAGCAGAGTCGGCGTGGGTTGTAAACAGCACAATAGTGTTTACAGAATTTGAACTTTCTCTTCTCCTTATGACCATGTTCTTAATAACCTCATTAAAATCTTCATCTTTTGGGAGACTTGGAAGTTGAGCAGCGTCTGCGACACAGATGCCTGCGGCGTCTGCAGCCTTCCGTAGTTCAGCCATTCCTTTCTGCCCATAATTCCCGTGGGAGTTGATGGTAAATATGTAGTCCCAGTTGTACTCTTTGATAACATCGACAAGAGCGTGTGCTTGAAAGGAATCAGGTGGAACGGTGCGAAAAAAGTAGCTGAAAATCTCCTTGTTGCTTAAATCCGCGCTAGTTGATCCATAACTGACCTGAGGGATGTCAAACACACGCAGTAAGTTTGCCACTGCTATGGAAACATCGCTAACAAAAGGTCCAATAACTCCTGCTAATGGCGCATCTTGATCCACAAGAGTGTATTTTATTATGTCTTTCGCACGGTCAGCAGCAATTGTTTGACTTCGGCAAGTGTCGTAGATTTTCGTACCGAGTGTTATGTTCGGGAGCAGGTTCGGGTCGTTATTGATTTCCTCAATGGCAAATAACATGGCGGCCAAGTACTGGAATCCAGGTTGAAGATCAATAACACCACAAGCATTCTCTGTCTGCTTACTTCTTTGGTGAATTGGAAAGAGTCCTCCCATTATTATATCTCCGCTCAGCTCAATTGTCTTGACCTCTGAATGAAAAACAAATGGGAATAGCATTTGTATTAGCTCGACCATCAGAGAAAGTTAAATGAACAATAGGGACGTTTACGCCTAGCCTTGACGATGTGATTCGATCGAGCCAAAAGGAAAAACACGTTAACACAGTGATATCAATTTAAATGTTGAATTCACTTTTGGAGATTTACGACCCTGATTCTCAAGTTTATCTTTATCTACTTGGCGCATTACTTGGCGACTGGTTACTTGGTCAGTTAATTGCAGTGCACGATCCAAAAATCAGTGAGATACGAAATGACCAAAAACAAGAACTCTCTGAAGTATAAACGTCTGCCTACCCTCGCGCAACTAACGATCACACTAGACCTGCACTAGACCTGCACTAGACCTGCACTGGACGAACCATCGAACTATTTACCAAGTTCAGTTGAGTACGCTGACCAGTAAGGCAGCATAGCAAGTGCCACTAGGGAACGGAAGAACCTGGTAACTAGCATGTTTCCCAATCTGAAAAAAGATCAGAAGATGAATCAAATTTGTAAAATAACTATAACTGGTAACTTCAGCTTCAGATCATAGCTTTCTGTCAACATTTGTCGCTGATTAACGCTTGACTGAGATTTCAGGAGAGGGACATGACTAAAAATTCTGAAATGGTTCAGTCTGCAGAGTAGGCTTGATAATCAGCAGTATGCCAGCTTGTGTAAAGCTGCATCAAATGAAAAGTCATGTACATTGCCTATAGTTTCTTAATTATTTATTTTTAACCACCTTTTCATAATCGCACACCCAGGTGAAACAACTAGTTTCACCTACCGTGGGTTTGTCAGCAGAATTTGCTAAGAACTCCTGCAATTATGATTATGGTGTTAAATTTTCAATAGGTTAAGTCTACATATTATGTATTGTTTTATTTCAATTTTTTGTTTATTTCTTTTGGCATCTCTTTTTTAGCGCTTTTTATTAGTAACTATATTTTTAATTTTTAATTTAAAGTTCTTATGTAATTTTTATCAGTGACTCTGTGGATACCAGTCGATATTGCTTTTTTGAAGGGGGCCACTCTGATATAATTCAATGAAGGTGTCTATCTATTGAGGTTTTGGTACAAATTCAGAACGTAGTATATTAACGCTGCCATATATATTAGCATGTAGCAAGTTTTTAAAGTTACAATTTACCCTGCGTTGTTTATGGAACTTGTTGTGGCGTCATTCTCCTGTCGCTGCCTTTTTCAAGTCAATCAAATGATGTCACTTCGTTTACTCAAATCATCTGAATTTACTTATCCAGTTTACAATTAGACATTTATTGGAAAAGCCTGATTTTCAGTTGATGGCTAGCAGCAATTTCGGTGATGACGCAGCTTTTTAAGTTTGTTAATTACAATCCATCTTAAGCTCAATTGTAGGCATCCTTGTTTTTTGCTCAATTAATTGCTTCCTCTGTTTCTCCATCTTGGTTGGCTGTTATTTCAAGGTTTCTTCGATTTGAAGGTCTGAGGTCAGTTACATGCACGTTAGAAAAGTGTCTAAATTGACCGTATAACTGCCCCTTTTAGCATATTCACGAGTTAAATGTGACAAAGCGACAACAATATTGGAGCAGGTTCCTTGGAACCGGAGTGACTAAGTTGAGTGAAACACATTACCTCACCGCTATCATCCGTTAGCAGTTTTCATGTAAAACTATTACATGTAAATTGATTGCATTTTCAACTTTTCTATTTTTCCTTCCATTTGTGTTTCTCGTGAGGCTTCTCAAAATCTTTCAGCGTAAAATGCATGAAAACTAACAAATTGAAACTCCTCTTTGAAGGAATGCTTGTGTAGATCGCGGTACATTAATCACGAAAGGTTTTCTTTAAAGGGAAAAAAACATTTGCGGGATAACTTGAATATTGTGTAACAATAGTGAGGAGACGAACTAATACATCCAACAGGTATGAATGGATAATTTGTTCTTTTTCTTGTTCGCGAAATTAAAAAGTGTGTAATACAATGACATCCCTAAATGAATTGTTCTTCTTTTGACAGCTATGCCATGTTGAGTGGCAGTGCTGGCCGCTTTTTGGCCTTCTTTAGAGATGTTGTTTGTAAATACAGTTACCGAAAGATACTAATTCATTAAAGCTAATAAAAGATAGCTGTAATAAATAACGTTCAGAAAAAACAGCCAGCTCCAGAAGTGACTTGCTGTAGAGAAAAACTCTAGCATAAGGTTTGTCAAATATATAAAATGAGACAGATTCTCGGAAAACCTCCGGCGAAAACAACGAGTAACAGAAGGCAGGCTTAATTACCGGCCTTGTTTAATTAATTAAACAAATGAAAGAAGATCTTCTTTTGGTTAAAGCTAAAAGCCTATTGCAAGATAGACGTTTACAAGCGAGATGAATTCCCTATCGGGAAGTTCTTAGCGGACGCAACTTTTATGAAAGAGGAATTCTCTATTGTGAAAACGGATCAAAATGTGGCCTTTCATTTCCATTGTTCCTCCGCAACGTTTCTTAACCTTACGATATGGCTCGAAGAAAGCTTGACCTTTTGAAATATTTGCAACATCATTAAACACGAATCTTGGGACCGAGATGAAATTTGTAAAGTTATGGAAGCTGTTGTAGTTAGAATCAATGACAAGCTATACCTAGAGACGGTTTTTTAAAAATACGTATCGGTAGAAAACACAAACTTTTTTTTTCAGATACTTGCAGTCAGTAGCAGGATATCGAATGTTCGGCAGCAGATGTTGAAAATCGCGCAGCCTCTCTCTCTCTTCTGGCTCGTAAACCTGAGTATCAAGGAAGGACGGAGTTCTGTAGTTTTGTAGATTGTTTTCTCCACAATTCAATGTACATGTAGTTTGTTTTCTGCAATAATGCCTCCGTCAACTTTAAAGAAAAATAAGGAAATCGGTTTGTATGTCCAACACCCACACGCTAAATGAAACAAACGTAATTCCCACACTAAGCTAATAAAACGAAATGCACCTTGGTAACGATAAACAAGCAAAAGAACACCTGTTACCTGACAAAGACTGAGTGAAATTTTAACGTCCACTAAATACAAAATATGGACTAAGAATTAACATATCATCCCTGCAAAGCCGCAAGAATTCGAAAGAAGAAACTTGAAGAAGACCTTTTGAAATATTTTGAAGAAATTTGAACTGTATTTTGAATGTCAGCTGAATATTCAAACAGTAAAGGAAATAAAAGGGTGGTGAATGGTAAAAGCGAGACTTTTCGAGGGGGGGAGACTAGCGTTTTTATCTGCAAGCCCGATACATTTCGACTTCTACAGTTGCAAGACCGAGCCTTCAAAGTGCTTTAAATGCGAGCTCAAGTCGTTCAGACGTCTTTTTTCAAAAAGAAAACAAACAAATCGGCATTTCGAGACTTTCTTAGCCTTGCAAAAATCGAGACTGAGACAGCTTTGTGAAAAAATCCAGACCGCGAGACGCTCATAGTCGCTGAAAACACGAGTCTGCGAGACCCTTGAAATTTGACGAAAATTTTGCGAGAGCTGTGCTTTTTGAAGGAGTTTTCCCCACCCCTAATTAAACATCGGTCTTGCCTGAGGTATGAGGTAAACTGAAGACCATCTCACTTCGGAAAAGCGCAAAAAAAATGATGTCAAACATCGGACTACAGTAAAAATGGATATAACGACGGAAAGTCTTGTCGATTTCTGCTTGAAAATAGCACGAGGAAGTAAACAAAACAATTAGATCTGCTCTGGATTTCTATGTCAATGAAGTGACAGTTGATGAGAGCTTCGGCCTCGTAAATCTCGAGCTCATAATCTATTGATTGTGAAACAGAAGAACAGGTTTTAGCTCGCACGTTCTTACGGGGTATTTTTTAATTAAGAGATCAAGTAACTACAGCTAGCACTTCAATCAACTGTCAATTCGTCATAACATTTCAACATTTCAACACAATTTTTCTCTTGTGTTTGTCGTATGTACACCTTCATCCTCTGGCTAAAGAGACACTCCCTAGTGACGACAAAAAAGAAGAGTTTTTCGACTTTGTTTTGTGTTTTTAATTTTCTTTATGCGGAGTCTCGTCCAGCGAGGTTGCCGCTCGGCAAGCAAATCTTAAATTAGGGGTGGTGAGTGGTAAATGCGAGACTTTGCGAGACGGCAAGACTAGCGCCTTTCTTTGCGAGCCCGAGACATATAGACTTTTTAGATTGTAAGACCGAGACTTCAAAGTGTTTTGAGTGCGAGCGCGAGGGCCTCAGACGCTTAAAATTTGAGCCCCAGATTTAGTTGGGAGATATAAGAATGAGCGAGAATGAGCTTGTACAGAAGTCTTACAAAGGAGCCTTTTGTCGTAAATACTTGTGCCTTTACAGAGTTCCACAGGGGACAACAGATAAGTTCTTCGACTTCGTGGGTTTCATCATGAGCTATCGTGGGTTGTGTGTGGTTTCTTGATTCCCCTTTTAGCCAGCCTTTGCGAACGAGCTGGAACTGGAAATTCGACTATAACACACTACGTTAGGATATCCTGGAACAAAATAACTGTTTTTTTGGCGCCAAAATGACGTTGCGGTAAGTTTTGTAGCTTTTTGTGGAATTCAGACAATTTGGCAGAAGTTGGGATTAAAACTTTTTCTCGGAAATTTGAAAGTTGCTTTATTGAAATTCAATATCAAGTGACGAGAAGATGTCATTTATTAAAACAAACAAACGAATCGGAACCTCGAAACCCTTAACCTTGCAAAAAGTCGAGACTCCGAGAGAGCTTCGTATAAAAATCGAGACTGCGAGAAGCACATAACCGCTAAAACAACGAGACTGCGAGACCCATGAAATTCGACTAAAATTTTGCGAGACCCAGAGTTTTTGAAGGACCATTCGCCACCCCTTAAATTAGTGCACAGTTTGTCAGAAGTCGCTAATTTCAATCCATGATATTTGTATCTCTCTGAATATTTAAAGCCGTTGGTGTACCTTAGCTTCGGTAGAGTACGGTTTAAGAGAACGATGCTTTAAACAGCTTTAATGATTTAAGATGTTTAATTTCACATGTTTTTATAATAATTACAGGGTACTGAGGAAACTTTAATCAACTTTCGAAACACTGTAATTTTCTTATGAAAATAAACAAAGGCAACACTGAGGACAAAACTGATTACAATTGAAATAAGTTGAATCATGATGTGGCTTAGTGCCGTCAAGTTATTTCTAACCTCAGAACTGGAACTGTTCATTATACTGTGTACTACATTTTTGTATTTTCTCCTGTTAAAACGGAGAGATTGGCAGCATATGCAAACGTAAAGGCGATGCAAAAAGGACTCGTCCCTTACGGCAAATGCTCAGTCATGTTTGTCTTGAACAGCTGATCAGCATGCTCTTTCGCTTATAAAAACTACCAAATAAGTAAGGGTTTCAAATTCGGTATTTGACACTATGTAAAAATGTAGAGTTTTAGAGGCCATGGTTATCACCTCTAGCTTGGCTTAATCGGCGAAATGGACTGACATACGGTTTACACTCATGTCAATTATCTGCTATCACTGACTGAAAATCCCATAGTTCTTATTCGGATATCTTTCGTTAGAAGTTTTAGCAAGGTTTTATTACATGTATTTGTAAACTGTGTAGATTGAAAAGCAGCCAGGAGTGTAAAACATCATTTTTCCAAGTTCTGAGCTGACTGAACAATTCAGGTTTTATAATCTTACGTACCTTATCTTCTTAAGATCCTTTTCCAGTATTTTGACTTTCAACTCTGTGGTTTCCTTTTATAGTTCTTTTGCTTTCACAAATCAATCCATATCAGTCCGTATCAGTCAAAATCAATTGCCGTATTCTGTAAAGTTCGTAAGATTTGAAGATCTTCAGTAAAAGTTTATCTACGAAACAGCATTTGAATAAGTTATTTACTGATCGGCTCGTTTGAGTTGACATTCATTTGCACACTGCAGCTGGTCCTGTTATCTTCGGATTTGAATTTTCGGACGAAAGACAAGACGTTTAGTCAATTGCTTGCCTCAGGGCTTTAAATAATGTCAATGCATATAATATCTTCGTTGAAAACTTGGTAAAATCACTTAGTATATTACGAGATCTCTTAACGAGAAAATTAAAAACAAATTTTAAAAGTGCTCGCATATAAATTAAAGAGAAAATAAGACATATACATATTAATTACATCTTCAAAAGATAGGCTGAAAAAATTAGTCACTCTCTGATCCAAGCTATCTACGACCAAAGCAACAAAATGTTCAAAGAAAGTATTCTGTTTTTACACAGACACTGATAACGCTACTAACTGAGTTTCAGAACGTTTCAGTTAGACCCTTGAAATGTCCCACAAACACAGCTTGTGGCTTGTTGTTTACACAATGAACCACTCAATGTATCCGAGGCGTCAATTGTTCGATAAAATCATCTGATAAAATCTGTTTGACTCGAGTTATAATTAAAGATTGGTACAGTGGAATACGCGGAGTGCGGAGTGCGGAGTGTAGAAAATGAGGAGTGTGGAAAATATGGAGTGTAGAAAATGCGGAGTGTGGAAAACGCGGAGTGTGGAAAGTGCGGAGTGTAGAAAGTGCGGAGTGTAGAAAACGTGTAGAAAATTTCAATTTTCCACTTCAATTTTCCATTTCAATTTCCCATTCCCTATTTCCATTTTAGTAATGTCCATGCTGAGTGTGGAAAACGAGGCGTGTGTAACTCCGTTATATTCTCATTGAAAGAGAATGGCCTCGGCCATTTCGTCATTCCAACCATCGGCAGCAGCAGGAACATTGCACTCAGGTTTGTCGCCGCATTCGTATTACCTCGTGGCCTTGTCAACAAATGTTAAGTGCTACGGATGCGGTGACATGATCGCAGAAAAATTTCGTCAGCCACCACACAACATCGTGGTCAAGCACGTGGATCGGCGTGTGGTACGCAGGGACGACAACATAGGGGCGTTTGTGTACAGCACAGACTTTACCAACACCTATTAGCATCCCAACCCTGCGCATGTTAAATGAAAAAACTCTGCTTGTGACGGCCGTGTACTAATCGATCTCGGTACCTACCAATCACTTGATGAAGGCCACAGGGAAATGTTGAAAGAACACGGGCTCGTTGTTAATATCGTTAATTCACAATAATGCTACGTGTATTGATTTCAACTTTTAGCTACCAAAAATATTGTTCGATGTAGCCATGACAATGTAAGGATACATCCCATTTTTAATGAGAATGGATCGACTGTTAATATTGTGAATTCATAATAATGCTAAACGCGTTGATTTCAATCTTTTATTTATCTATTGGTTTCTGTTCTTTAGAGCTTCAAAAAATATTGTTCGATTTGGCCATGAAAACGCAATGATGCGTCGCTTAAAAGAAAATCGACCGATTCTTAACATCATTAATTCACAGTAATGCTTCGCGCATTGAATTCGTATATTTACCTATTCTTTTTTTCTTTATAGCTAGAAAAAATATTGCACGATTTAGCCATGAAAATGTAAGGATACATCCCGCTTTTGAAGAGAATAGATCGATTGTTAACGTTGTTAATTCACAATAATGCTACGCGCATTGATTTCTTTAATTTAAACGCATGTGTCACGATATTTTAAACACTCTTTCGATGAGAATGTAACGGAATTAAAGATTATTTGTTAATCTTCATATTAAACACGCCTCGTTTTCCACACTCAGCATGGACATTACATGGAATGTCCATGGAAATTGAATGGAAAATTGAAATTTTCTACACATTTTCTACACTCCGCACTTTCCACACTCCTCATTTTCCACCGCGGAACGAATACGTTTATAATTGTGTTAGTTACGTGTCTCTGATATTCTATAACGAGTGATATTTGGAAATTCTCTGAAAATTGCTAGAGCCTGCTTTAGGCGAGAGCAATTTGAAAGAATTTAAATATTACGAGTGCTATAAATCCTTAATTGTTCCAGCTGTCATACGATTACTCATTCATTGTGCCTTAGAAAATTACGAACACACGGTATTAATTTGCAGTGCAGTGCAATTGACTGTAAATTGCCTTCTTTCGGCCAATCACAGTGAAGTGATTTTCTCAGTCATATAATAAAGCTAATAACTTCCGACGGCAAATTTATTAGATTCATGATAATGTGATGTGGCCCTGTAAAATAAAGACCATCCTAATAAAATAGATTGTTTCTCAACGCCTTGGGTGCTCTCCACTGTGCCAAAGATTCCGGAAATTTCGGTCGGAAGTCAAATGGAAAGATCCATTTAGGTTCCTTCCTACTGGAATATTCGGAATCACCTTTTGAGGTGGTCCACTTATTTTGGTCGGAATATTACGACCGAAATTCGCCGTTCCATTTTTGACAAACCGGTTCATTGCCCTACTTCTCTTCACTCATGTAGCGAATTCGAAAAAAGGAAGAAAAAATGGCGAGAGCAGTTCCTCTTAATTAGTTGGCCCGGTTCGTTCCATTTTCCTTGGTATCCCACTGGTCTCTGACCGGTCGGTCTGGCATAATGGAAAGCATCCCCTCTCTCTCGTGCCAGTGGGTCAGTTAGACAGTTAGAAAAAGAAAAGCCAAGAAAGGGATAGTGACAAATTAGTATTTTTCCCTTTTCAATAAAAAGTGATATTAACATAACAGGGCACTACAATTATATTTTGAATACTTATATGACTGTTGTTTTTTGTATAACGTAATGAAGAAATAAGACATTTACACCATTTTCATGGTAAAAAAATATTTGCCAAAACGTTACTGTTTTGCAAAATGTGGTAATTCAAGCCTGTTCGCAATAAGAAACTGAAAACAAAGACGTCATATCGAAACTGCCTCTCATTGATGCATTATTCAGTATGGTTAGTTTTATCTAATGTGCTCAGCTGAACATAAAGGCTTACTTGTTTATTGTGTAAGACGACAAAGGATAAATGCCACGGGAAAGCTTAAGATAAGTTTCCCTGTTTTTTTTTTGTTTGAAGGCGTTACAAAAAAAAAAAAAGCCGGCTGCTGGAACAAGTAAGCCCATGAAATCATATATCATTTCCAAGGAAAGCAACTTTAAGCAAACTATTTTGAGCACTTTGACAATATAATACGTATGATAGTGGTTACCTCGATACGTGTTCGGCCTAGTGAAAACGATACATTTATGTGGACAAGAAGAAAATATCCCAAGATTGGGATATTTCTCGTACGCTGTCTTGAACTTTGTAGGTAGGAATTTATAACTCATTATCATTTAAACCGCAGATTCACCTGGCATATATCTAACTGATCTAAGTAATGAGAAATGACACAAACCTAGATGGTACCAGGAACTGAATCGTTAATGTCTGAACGTACTGAACGAAAACAAAAAAATGCGTTTGCAAACTCTTTTCGTCATATTCGTTTTGGTGAGGAAACAGTGATGAAAATTAACGCTTGCTTGAATTTCTCATTTCTTCATGGCCATAATGTTCACATCATGAAACATTGTGTAACAATAGTGCTGAGACAAACAAATATACGCAACAGAAGTGAATGGTTGGCCTGAGTTTGCTCTTTTTCTTGTTTAAGAAATTAAAAAGTATGTGATACAATGACATCTCCAAATGAATTGTTCTTATTTGACAATTATGCCATCAGTTGAGTGGCAATGTTGACCCTCCTCAGAGATAACGTTTGCAAACATAGATACAGAAAGATACTAATTCATTAAAACAAAAAACAAAGATAGATGTAATATAACTATCGCAAAACACTCCAGAAGTGACTTGCAAGGGAAAAACTCTGGCATAAGGTTTGTCAAATATATAAAATGAGACAGATTCTCGGACACCCTACGTCAAAAAAAAAAAAAGAAAAAAAACTAGTAACAGAAGGCAGGCTTAATTACCTTATGCTATGTTAAACAAATGAAAGGAGATCTTCTTTTGATTACAGCTAAAAGCCTATTGCAATATAAACGTTTATAAGCGAATTGAATTTCTCATCAGTTTGTTTCTCGCGGATGAAAACGAAAATTTTAATGAAAGAGAAATCCTCTATTGTGAAAATGGGTCAAAATATAGTCTTTTATTTTCATTGCTCTTCGATAACGTTTCCTAACCATACGGGTCGAAAAATCCCTGACATTTCAAATATTTCTAACATTGAACACGTTCTTTGGACATGAAATATTTAAAGTTATGGAAGTTGTTGTAGTAGCTAGTATATTTGGAGAGCTCTAAAAATATATAAAAAGAATCTCACATACTTACAGTCGGTAGATGGATATCTAATATCAGTGTTCGACGACAGATGTTGAAACTCTCGCAATTTCCCTCACTTGTGGCTCGTAAATAGAATTTAGGTAGGACAGAAATCTAATAACGTTTGTATTCTCCCGGGGGGGGGGGGGGGGGGAAGGGGGGGGAAGGGAAAGGACTCCCATAAAAAAATGACGGGGCTACTGGTGGTACCTTTAAGGGGTTATAAACGGGGGGTTGGTACCTTTGCGGGTGTTTATC
>Ga0126339_10001562_pt1 | contig 15680 bp, 15 predicted proteins | sample OrbTmetagenome_2_FD_92532 | JGI IMG/M metagenome (GOLD analysis project Ga0126339, IMG submission 92532) | Coral microbial communities from Petempiche,Puerto Morelos, Mexico - Orbicella T R C metagenome | ecosystem: Host-associated > Invertebrates > Cnidaria > Coral | place: Petempiche,Puerto... | reverse complement strand
GAGTATTCCGAGATCAAGTTGGGTCGCGATACGGACCAACTTGATCTTGAAGATACTCAAAACCTATAGAATGAGAGTGAAGTCGGGTCAGCTTGACCCAAGCTGATCCCGCTTCACTCTAGCCCCGCGCCCCATCCGCCTTACGCCAACGCCCCCGGGCACCCGGCAGCGGGCAGGATGGTCATCCGCACGCGCCGGCCGCCGTCCTCCCACGTGATGGCGTCGGCCACTGCGCGCATCAACCGCAGGCCGCGCCCACGAGGCGCCTCCGGCTCGGTCTCCTCGCCGACCGTGGCAAGGTCGAACCCTGGGCCATCATCGGCGATTTGCAGGATCCATCCCCCCGTCGCGGCGTCCGGCGTGGCGTTGACCAGCAGCGGGCGCAGGCTGCGGAGCGGATCGCGCAACGCTTCCTCGATGGCCGCCGTGTGCACCAGCCATCCCTCGGGACGATCGCGCAAGTCCGTCGGCACGCCGAAGCATCCATGCATGACGGCATTCACCAGGGCTTCGTGAAGGGCCAAGCGCAAGACGTCGTGTCGCTGCCGCAGCGCCGGCCACCGGACGACGGCAGCCTCGGTGACGACTTCGGCGGTATCCAGGGTCCAGGCAGCCCCGGCGGACAGCAGCAGCGCCACCCCATCTGTCGTGGCAGCCGCAAGCGCCAAGTCCCGCAAGGTCGGGGCCTGGATCAGAGCCTCGCTCACCACCAAGCCGCGCCCGGGCGGCACCAAAACCTGCCTGAGCAGGCCGTTGCCAGACGCCCTCACCTCCACGTCGGCCACCGGACGCAAGCCGGCGGCCGCCAGGTCGGGATCGGCGGCGTCGGTTGGGTCCAGACGCGCCGGACCGGACTCGACAAGGGACGGTTGCATCGGATCACTCCGTCCAAGAACCGCGATGCGGTCGAGAGAGCCACGACGGACGGGTCACGTCGCTGCACAATACGGTGACGTCGGGACGCTTTCGATCCAAACACAGAGACCGTGGCCTGCTTGTTTGTCTGGATCAGCACACAAAGGGGCACAGGCGCAGGCCTGTCAGGGATGGCACGAACCGCTGCGGTTCGCCAGAGGGGACGTGCATTCATCGATTTTTTTGGTCAATGAGGGCAAAAAAACCCGGTTGCAACGACGAAGTCTTCGCCGTACAACAATGCGAGTGATTTGCATTTGCAGTTTTGGTGTCTGGCCTCACGGGCACCACCCCTGGAGACCTTGCCATGACGGCTTTAATCGCCTCCCTCCCCGCCCGGATCGGCGCCCTGTCTCGCCCCGGGCGGTTGCTGCCGCCCGTCGCGGGCCGTGCCCGCCGCGCCCTCGCCCTCGCGGCTTTGATCGGCGCCGCCCTGGCGGTGCCCGGCGGCGCCACCATTCTGCACGACTCCCTGGCCGACGCCTACCTCGCGGTTTCGGTCTATGTCGCCGGCACGCTGATTCTTCTGGCCGCCCTGGAACACCGTACGGGCCTGGATTTGAGTGCAGTGCTGCGCCGGCATCAGCGCTGGCAGGTGCCCATCGCCGCCCTTCTGGGCGCCTTTCCAGGGTGTGGCGGCGCCATCGTCGCGCTGACCCAGTACACGCGCGGACACCTCAGCATGGGCGGCGTGGTGGCCACGCTGACGGCCACCATGGGTGACGCCATGTTCCTGCTGCTGGCCCAGGCGCCAGCGACGGCCGGATTGATCCTGGCCATCAGCATCGTAATCGGCATCGCCAGCGGCTGGGCCGTCGACCGCATTCACGGGCCGGACTTCATGCGCCCGCGTCCAACCAATGACGCGGAAACCGCCGAGGTCACGACGTGCACCGGCCGGTGCGGCGCGACCACCGAGGCCAACAGCCGCCTGGCCATGGGCGTGCGGCGCCTCTGGGTGTTGCTGCTCCTGCCGGGCCTGATCCTGGGAATCATGCTGTCCTTCCAGGTCGATCCCGATGCCTGGATCGAGCCGGTTCTCGGCATCGCGCCTGTGGCCACGCTGGGTGTCGTGGGCGCCGCGCTGTCGCTCGTCTTCTGGATCCTGGTCGGACGCGGTGCCGAGATTGGCCCGGCCAAAGGGACCGCCCGAAAGCGCGGGCTCGACCTGGGGCCGGTGGTCGCCACCACCTGCTTCGTGACCGGCTGGGTGGTGTTCGCTTTCGTCGGCTTCGAGGTGGCGGTAAGCGCCCTCGCCCTCGACCTGGCACATTGGTTCGCCGTGGCCGCCCCCCTGGTGCCGGCGATCGGCGTGGCCGTCGGGCTGATCCCCGGCTGCGGTCCGCAAATCCTGGTAACCAGCCTCTACCTGGCGGACGTGGCGCCTCTGTCGGCCCAGGTCGGCAATGCGATCTCCAACGACGGGGATGCGTTGTTCCCGGCGATCGCCGTGGCGCCCAAGGCGGCCTTCGTGGCGACCCTGTACAGCGCCGTCCCGGCCTTGGGGGCGGCCTATGTGACCTATGCCCTGGTCGGCTGATCCCACCCCCTTCGCCTCACCGCCCGCCCCGCGTCGCCGGGGCGGGCGCTTCGCGGTCCGGAACGAACCAGCTATCGCCGCGCCTGGAAGAAGGCCCGCAGCAGCGCCGCGGCCTCGGCTTCCCGCACCCCACCGATGACCTCGGGCCGATGATGACAGGTGGATTGATCGAAGACCCGGGCACCGTGCTCCACGCCACCGCCCTTGGGATCGTAGGCCCCGAACACCAACCGCCGGACGCGGGCCAGCGCCATCGCCTGCGCGCACATGGCACAGGGTTCCAGCGTGACGTAGAGGTCGCAGGTGGTCAGGCGCGGCGTGCCCAGCCGCGCCGCGCCGGCGCGCAACACCAGCATCTCGGCGTGGGCCGTGGGGTCGCGGTCCGCCTCCACCTGGTTGCCGGCGCTGGCCAAGGCCTGGCCGTCGCGGGCATCGACCAGCACCGCGCCCACCGGCACCTCGCCCCGGGCGGCGGCGGCGCGGGCCTCCGCCAGGGCCTGGATCATCGGCGGAAAGGCGTCGGGCGACCGGAATCTGTCCATGCCAATGCCTTCACCATCGCCAACCTTTGCCACCCCAGACATGCGTGGGGCCGCTCCGCCAGCAGACGGAACGGCCCCGTGCACAGGGTCCTTCACGACCTAGAGCGTGGAGGGGATGCCCGTCAATGGGCGTCCTTCCACAGCTCCCGCTTGTAGGCGTAGAGCAGGCCGGTGAGCACCAGCAGGAACAGGATCACGTACCGTCCCAGGCTCTTGCGCTCCTCCAGCTCGGGCTCGGACGCCCACTGCAGGAAAGCCGTCACGTCCGTGGCCATCTGCTCCGGCGTGGCCCGGGTGCCGTCCGTGTACTCCATGATGCCCTCAAACAACTGCTGAGGCATGGAGATCGCGTACCCCGGGAAGTAGGAGTTGAACGACTTGCCCGGCGCCAGGGAGAAGCTCGGGTCTTCTTCCGTGGCCCACGCCGGCACATTGTCCTCATACCCGAGCATGAGGTTGTAGATGTAGTCCGGACCGTGGTCGCGGGCACGAGCCATCACCGACAGGTTCGGCGGCACCACGCCCCCGTTGGCCAGCATGGCGATGGCGTCGTTCTCATAGGGCTCGGCGAACGGATCCAGCGGAGTGGCCGGGCGCATGAACATCTCGCCCCACTCGTCCGGACCGTCCTGCACCTCGAACCGGGCGGCGATCTCCTTCACCTCGTCCTCGGAGTAGCCGATCTGTTCCAGGTTGCGGTAGTGCATGTAGTCCAGCGGATGGCAGGACTTGCAGACGTTCTCATAGACCTCCCAGCCGCGACGCAACTGCTTCTCGTCGTAGCGGCCGAACACGCCATCGAACGTCCAGGACTGATGTTCCAGTTCGGGACCATGCCCGCCACCGGAGGCGGCCAGGGCGACGGGCGCCCCCGCCACCAGGCCGGCGGCGATGGCGGCCGCGCTGACGATACGCTTCAGGCTGCTCATGCCGAGGCCTCCTTCTGATGTCCGGCGGTCACGGCCGCGCTGATGCTTTCGGGAACCGGCTGTGTCTTCTCCACCTTGCCCAGGATCGGCAGCACCACCAGGAAATGGAGGAAATACCAACCCGTGGCGAACTGACCCAGGGTGACGTAGATGCCCTCGGCCGGCATGGCGCCCAGGTAGGTCAACAGCACCGCATCGGCGACGAAGATCCAGAAGAAGATGCGGAACACCGGACGGAAGCGACCGCTTTTCACCTTGGAGGTGTCCAGCCAGGGCAGCGCCGCCCAGATCATGATGGCCGCGAACATCAGCACCACGCCCATCAGCTTGTCCGGGATGGCCCGCAGGATGGCATAGAAGGGCAGGAAGTACCACTCGGGAACAATATGCTCCGGCGTGACCAGAGGATCGGCCATCACATAGTTGATCGAGTGGTTGAAGTAGTTGGGCGCGAAGAACGCGAAGTAGGAGAGCAGGATCAGGAACGCGCCCAGGGTGACCGAGTCCTTGATCGTGAAGTACGGATGGAACGGCAGCGTATCGGCCGGCTTCTTGATTTCCACGCCCAGAGGGTTGTTTGACTTGGTCGTATGCAGCGCCCACAGGTGCAGGAACACGAGGGCGAAAAGCACGAAGGGCAGCAGGTAGTGCAGCGAGAAGAAGCGCTTCAGGGTGTCGTTGTCCACCGAGTAACCGCCCCACAGCCAGATCGCGATGGTCTCGCCGTACGGCAAGGGGGTCACCAGGCTGGTGATCACGGTGGCGGCCCAGAAGGACATCTGCCCCCATGGCAGCACGTATCCCAGGAACGCGGTCATCACCATGATCAGGTAGATCACCACGCCGATGATCCACAGAAGCTCCCGAGGCGCCTTGTAGGAGCCGTAGTACATGCCGCGCAGGATATGAACGTAGACGACCGCGAAGAACAGCGAGGCGCCGTTCATATGCAGGAAGCGGATCAGCCATCCATAGTTCACTTCCCGCATGATGCGCTCGATCGAGGCGAACGCCATGTCTTCATGCGGGGTGTAGAACATCGCCAGGAAGATACCGGTGACGATCATGATGACCAGGGCGATGCCGGCCAGCGACCCGAAATTCCACCAATAGTTGATGTTCCGGGGCGTTGGATAGACGATCAGTTCCTTGTGCATCATGGTGAAAAGCGGGAGGCGGCGATCAAACCACTTAATGGCTCGATTGCTCCACACAGGGTCGGGGGTGGTGCTCATGGATCACTCTCGCTCCTAGCCGATCCGGATGGTGGTATCATCCAGGAATTCGTACGGCGGGACTGGCAAGTTCAGGGGCGCCGGACCCTTGCGAATACGGCCCGCCGTGTCGTAGTGCGACCCATGGCAGACACAGAACCACCCGTTGTAATCCCCCTTGGGATCGCTCGGCTTCTGGCCCTTCGGCACGCAGCCCAGGTGGGTACAGATGCCGATCATGATCAGCCACTGGTCCCTGATCACCCGCTGATCGTCGGTCTCGGGATCGCGCAGGCTGGCCACCTCGACGGCGCGCGCCTCCTCGATGTCCGCCGGGGTGCGATAGCGGATGAACACAGGCTTGCCACGCCACACCGCGGTGATGGACTGGCCTTCCTGGATCGGCGACAGATCGACCTCGATGCTCGCCAGGGCGAGAACATCCTTCGCCGGGTTCATGCTGTCGATGAAGGGCCAGACCGCCAGGGCGGTGCCCACCGCGCCCAGCGCGCTGCTGGCGTACAGCAGCATGTCACGACGACTGCTGTCGCCGCCGGTTCCAGCCGGGTTAGCCGTTTCAGACATTGTGATGCAACCTCTTCAATGAGTTACGGAGCGGCATGCGACGACATCACGCTCCCTCCCCCTTCGGATCGGCGTGCGTCCATCCAAACCGTGACAACCCGTCCGCGCCTACTCAACATCCGAGTTGAGCCCGGCGACAACGAACCCGTAACGGATTAGGGCCACAAGACACGCCCCACGTCATGGCTCCAAAACTGGACCAGACGCGGCCCATGGGCGGTCGTGGTTGAGGGGCTTATAATCCATATCCTTAGCCATGAAAAGGACAAAAAACACCAATGATTTCACCTTAACCCTCTCGTCAAGCAGGTTTTTTACGCCGATGCGCCTGGCCTTGTTCCAGCCCGACATCCCGCAGAACACCGCCGCCGTCATCCGCCTGGGCGCATGCCTCGGACTGCCGGTGGAGATCATCGAGCCCTGCGGATTCCTGTGGGACGACAAACGCCTGCGGCGGGTGGGCATGGATTATCTCGAGGCCGTGTCCCTGCGGCGCCATGCCGGGTGGGATGCCTTCCGCCAGGCCGACGGCGTGGCCGGGGCGCGCCTGGTCTTGCTGACCACGCGCGGCGCGGTTGCACACATTGCGTTCGCCTTTCGGCCCGACGATGTGCTGCTGCTGGGCCGCGAAAGCGCCGGGGTGCCGGAGACCATCCATCAGGCCATGGACGCCCGCGTGGCCGTGCCCATGGCACCCGGCGCACGGTCCCTCAACGTGGCCATGGCGGCCGCCATCGTCGCTGGGGAAGCGCTAAGGCAGACAGGCGGCTTTCCCACCGGAGCCCCATGCAACGCAGCGTCGTGACGTGCACATAAGGGACCCCAAGCGCCCCGTTGCCTTGCCAGGGTGATCGCATTTGGAGACAGGACGCTTACTGAGCCATTCTCCGTCATCGCGAGGCGAGGCCGAAGCGATCCAGGGCACAACGCATGATCCTCCGCCCCTGGATTGCCACGCCCCCCGGTTCGTGTCTCGTCTGACGACGAGGGCTCGCAATGACTAATTGCGTGCATTGTAAGATATTAATCAACCTTAAAGAAAGAGCATGGCAACCCGTCGCCCAGAGGAGCCGAACCGTCACGCTTCAAATGCAATCGCCCTGTTTGCCTTGCCCTGGCCTCTTGCCTTGGCTTCCCGGCCTGCTATGGTGCCGCCGTCCGTCGCCATCGCCGGCTTTTCCGCCCGGCTACGGCCTCCCTTCATCCCTGGGGGCACACCCCCGCGGACGCCTCAACGCCACCGCTGACGGGGAGTCCCTCCGCATGCCTAAGATCAAGGTCGCCAACCCTGTCGTCGAACTGGACGGCGACGAAATGACCCGCATCATCTGGTCGTTCATCAAGGACAAGCTGATCCTGCCCTATCTGGACGTGGACCTGCTGTACTACGACCTGAGCATTCAGAAACGCGACGAGACCAACGACCAGATCACGGTCGACGCCGCCGAGGCCATCAAACAGCACCGCGTCGGCGTCAAGTGCGCCACCATCACCCCGGACGAAGCACGGGTGGAGGAATTCGGCCTCAAGGAAATGTGGAAGTCGCCCAATGGCACCATCCGCAACATCCTGGGCGGCACCGTGTTCCGCGAGCCCATCATCTGCAACAATGTGCCGCGCTACGTGCCGGGCTGGACCCAGCCCATCGTCATCGGCCGTCATGCCTTCGGCGACCAGTACCGGGCCACCGACTTCCTGGTGCCGGGCAAGGGCAAGCTCACCGTCACCTTCACCCCCGACGACGGCGGCGCGCCGGTCACGCGCGAAGTCTACGACTTCCCCGGGCCGGGCATCGCCATGACCATGTACAACCTGGATGAGTCGATCCGCGGCTTCGCCCGGGCTTGCATGAACTATGGCCTGACGCGCGGCTGGCCGGTCTATCTGTCCACCAAGAACACCATCCTCAAGGCCTATGACGGCCGCTTCAAGGATCTGTTCCAGGAAGTGTTCGACGCCGAGTTCAAGGACCGCTTCGACACCGCCGGTATCACCTACGAACACCGCCTGATCGACGACATGGTCGCCTGCTGCATGAAGTGGGACGGCGGCTTCGTGTGGGCCTGCAAAAACTACGACGGCGACGTGCAGTCCGACACCGTGGCCCAGGGGTTCGGCTCCCTGGGGCTGATGACCTCGGTGCTCATGACCCCGGACGGGCAGACAGTGGAGGCCGAGGCCGCCCACGGCACGGTGACCCGCCACTACCGACAGCATCAGAAAGGGCAGGAAACCTCGACCAATCCCATCGCCTCCATCTTCGCCTGGACACGGGGCCTGAAGTTCCGAGGCGCGTTCGACGGCACGCCGGAGGTGGTGCGTTTTGCCGAGACCCTGGAGCGGGTCTGCATCGACACCGTCGAGGCCGGCCATATGACCAAGGACCTGGCCATCCTCATCGGCAAGGACCAGCCATGGCTGACCACCACCCGGTTCCTGGATGCCCTCGACCAGGGGCTGAAGAAGGCCATGGGGTGAGGGAGGCGTGACCGGCGGGTTGCCTTGCCGAGGCTAACGTCAACGCGTAGATCTCAAGGGTCCACCGGCCTTGGCCGCTGGACCCTTTTTCGTTTGACCCTGGATTGCTCTCATGTTCATCACGCACATCAAGGTCAAGAACTGGCGCAATTTCCGCGAGGCCGAGGTCGACCTGACGCAGCCGGTGTCCTACCTCATCGGCCCCAATGCCTCGGGCAAATCCAACCTGATCGACGTGTTCCGGTTTCTGCGGGACATCTGCAAACCGACCGGGGGCGGGTTGCAGCATGCCGTCCGGCTGCGACATGGCCTCAAAAAGGTCCGGTGCCTGCATGCTCGTTCTGATACCGAGGTGCGCATTGAGATTGCTCTGTCCGATACGCCAACAGACCCGTCCCCAACTTGGCGCTATGGCCTGGGGTTCAAGTCGGAACGGGTTGGTGCGCAGAGGCCGAGTCTCACGTTGGAACGGGTGCAGCACGCAGGAACCGTCATACTGAACCGCCCGGACGACGACGATCGCGCCGATCGTCTCCTCCTGACAGAAACACACCTGGAACAAACCCGTGCGAACGCCGCCTTCCGCGATCTGTCCGACCAATTCGCCCGCGTGACCTATTTGCATCTGGTGCCGCAATTGCTCAAGTTTGGCGACCAAATCGGTGGCAATCGCCTTGAAGATGATCCTTTCGGCCAAGGGTTCATGGAACGGATTGCGGAAACGCCCCAAAAAACGCGGGACGCTCGCTTCCGGAGAATCGAGAAAGCCCTGCGGATCGCGGTTCCCAAATTCCAGGAACTGAAGTTCGAACGCGATGAGCAGGGGCGACCCCACATTCACGCCTTGTACGAACACCACCGACCGAAAGGGGCATGGCAAGGCGAGGATCAGTTTTCCGATGGAACCCTGCGCCTGCTGGGAATCCTCTGGTCGCTCCTCGACGGCAAGGGCCTCCTCCTGATCGAGGAACCAGAGCTTTCTTTGCATACCGCCGTTGTGGAGCAGTTGCCGGCACTGATCGCCAGAGCTCAACGCGAGGCGAAACACAAACGCCAAGTCATCATCAGCACCCATAGCGAGGCCATGCTGAGCAACGACGGCATAGACGTCGGCGCGGTCATCCGGCTGGTGCCCGGCAAGGAAGGGTCGGCAATCGTGCCACCCACGGACGCCGAGACCGCCGCGCTCCAGGCCGGATTCTCTGTGGCCGAGGCGATCTTGCCGAACACGCGGCCTCAGGGGGTCGAGCACCTGAGCCAGTGGAAGTGACCGCGCTCTCCATCGCCACGGAGGATCCTCTCAGCGAGGCCGTGGCCGAGCGGCTGTTGCGGGACGCGATTCCCTCGGTCCAGATCGTGAACCGATTGGGTGGAACGGGGTTCGGCTATCTTCGGAAGACGCTGCCGAAGTTCATCCAGATGGCACGGACCTGTCCGGTCTTCCTTCTGACCGATCTGGACCGGATCGACTGCCCACCGACCCTTGTCGAGACGTGGCGGCAAGGGCGTTCCCTGCCGGATGGCCTCCTGTTTCGGGTGGCCGTGCGGGAGACGGAAGCGTGGCTGATGGCCGACCATGACGGGTTTTCGGACTTCACGGGAATTCCGAAGTCAAAACTACCCCAGGACGTGGAGGGAGTCCTCGATCCGAAAGAAACGCTTCTCGGCCTGGTTCGAAAACATGCGCGCAAGGACGTGCGGACGGACCTGTTACCAGACGCCTCAGCAAAGACCGCTCGTGTCAGCCTGACCTACAACGCCCGCCTCTCCGCGTTCGTCCGCGACCCCAACGGCTGGAACCCTGCCCGCGCGGCCGAGAACGCCGACAGCCTGAGGCGGGCGCGCATGCGCTTGGCGGGCTTGCATTGACCGTTCGACACGCCCCCGCCCCACCCCCGCCATACTCCGACCATAGAGCCTTGCGCAGGATGGACAGTCGCCGGACGCGTCCCCATATCCTGGTGTCGCCTTGCGTCAGGCGCGGTCCTTCCGTCCGAAAGGTTTCCTGCATGGTCATCACGCCGTCCCCTTCTAGCCGTCCCGGCACCCGCGTCGGCGCTCTGCCCGTGCCCGGAGGCAACCGCGCCGGACTGACCATTCTAGGCTTGGCTCTGTTGATCTTGGCCCTGATCGCCACCACCCCGCCGGCGCTGGCGCAGGGGGCGCGCACCGCCGCCCCCACCTTGACCAACCCGACCACGTCCGGCGCGCCAGCCATCGCCCTGGCCCCCCACGAGGCGCGCTACGACATGCGCCTGGTCCGCCGTGCGGCCGGCAGCCCCGTGGTCAACGCGCGCGGCACCATGACCTATCGCCTGCGCGATACCTGCGATGGCTGGGCCATGGAAAGCCGCACGGAACTCTCGCTCTACTATAAGGAAGGCGAGCCGGTCCTGAGCGACTGGACCTTCATTTCCTGGGAAAGCAAGAACGCCGACAGCTACCGGTTCCGCATCCGCTCGGAGCACAATGGCCGCGTCGACCGCATCATCGACGGACGCGCCGAGATGGGCGATGGCGACGAGAACGGCGGTGGCATCGCCCACTTCACCCAGCCCGAGGAAAAGGCGCTGGACCTGGCGGGCGCGGTGATGTTGCCCGGGGAGCATACCCTTGCCGTGCTTCAGGCCGCCGCCGATGGTCAACGTCTGTTTACGGTGCCCATGTTCGACGGCTCGGAGCCCGAGGGCGCCATGCAGGCGACCGCCGTCATCGCCGAGGCGGTGCCGGCGGGCACGGTGTCGGAACTGCCCGAGGCGGCCCTTCTCGCCGGCCCCTCCTGGCGCATGGTGCTCAGTTTCTTCGGGCCGGACGAAAACACCACCCTGCCGGAGTACGAGGTGCGCCTGCGCTATCACATCAATGGCGTGGCGGAAGAGGTCATCCAGGACTTTGGGACCATGGCCTTGCGGGCAAGTCTGGTGGAGTTGGTGCCGCTGGAGGACGGCGGCTGCTGACGGGTCAGACCACCGGCCACAACCAGGCAGCGCCGCGCACACCGCTGGAGTCCCCATGTCTCGGCGAGCGCAGGACTGTGGCGACGGTGTCGGAGAACACCCAGCGCGGCCACACCGTGGGCACGATCTCGTAAAGCAGGGACAGGTTCGACAACCCGCCCCCCAGCACCATCACGTTCGGATCCAGGATATTGAGCACCGTGGCTGTGGCCCGCCCCAGTCGCTCGGCATAGCGCGAGAGGGTGTCGCGGCAAGCAGGATCGCCGGCCTCGGCACGCGCGGCGATCTCCGGTCCCTCCAGCCTCATCCCCGTCACCCGGGCATGGTCGGCGGCCAGGCCGGGACCGCTCAGGACGGTCTCGATGCAGCCCGACAGGCCGCAGTAGCATGGTGGGCCGGGCCGCTCGTCATCGGTCGGCCACGGCAACGGGTTGTGCCCCCATTCACCGCCGATGGCGTTGGGGCCGGTCACCGGCTGGCCGTCCACGACGAGCCCTCCGCCCACGCCCGTCCCCAGGATGATCCCGAAGACCACCCGCGCGCCCGCGCCGGCGCCGTCGCTGGCCTCGGACAGGGCGAAACAGTCGGCGTCATTGGCCAAACGCACTGGACGGCCCAGGGCCGCCGCCAGGTCGCGGTCGAGCGGCCGCCCGATCAACCAGGTGGAGTTGGCGTTCTTCACCAGCCCGGTGGCCGGCGAGATCGTGCCGGGAATGCCCACCCCCACCGAAGCGCCCCCGGGTCCGGCGCCGCTCTCCCGCTCCAGCCCCGCCACCAGATCGACGACCGCCCGCACCGTGGCGTCATAGTCGCCACGCGGCGTGGCCGTCCGGCGGCGCGCGCGTTCCTCCCCGGCGCCGTCCAGCACCAGGCCCTCGATCTTGGTGCCGCCAAGGTCGATCCCAAGCCGTGGCCGCGCCATCCGGTTTTCCGCAAGGCCCATCATGCGCGGCATGATATCCACCCCCCACCCGCTTGCGAAGCCCGGCGAAGCGCGCTATGCCCGAGTCATGACACACGCGACGCCCCCGCCCGCCGCCGATGGCCTGACCTTCCCGTTCCTGGACCCGCCGGCGCCTGGCACGGTCACGCCTGTCGCACCGGGTGTCCTGTGGCTGCGCATGCCGCTGCCCTTCGCGCTCGACCACATCAACCTGTGGATCCTGGAGGACGGCGACGGCTGGACCCTGGTGGACACCGGCATTGCCACCGACACCACCCGGGCCCTGTGGGAGCAGCTTCTCGCCGGTCCCCTGGCCGGGCGGCCGGTGCGGCGGCTGATCTGCACCCATTTCCACCCCGACCACATGGGGCTGTCGGGCTGGCTGACCGAACGCCTGGACGTCCCCCTGTGGGCGTCCCTGGGCGAGTGGGCCTTCGGCCGGCAACTGGCGGCCATGGACGACGCGGCCTTCGCGTCGCTGTGCCATGCCCTCTACAGGCCCGCTGGATGCTCACCGGAGCAACTCGCCCTCGTTGACGCGCGGGGCAACGTGTACCGCCGTCGCGTGACACCGCATCCGGACGCCCTGACGCGCCTCATGGACGGCCAGACCCTGCGCATCGGCGCCCATGACTGGGAAGTGGTGGTCGGCCATGGCCACGCCCCGGAGCACGCCGGCCTCTGGTGTCCCGCGTTGGACCTGCTGATCTCCGGCGACCAAGTGCTGCCGCGCATCAGCCCCAACGTCAGCGTTTGGCCAACCGAACCGACCGCCGACCCGCTATCCCTGTTCCTCGACAGCCTGACGCGCTGGCGGACACGGGTGCCGGACACGGTGCTGGTGCTGCCGTCGCATGGCCTGCCCTTCCGGGGCCTGCACGCGCGTCTGGAGGTGCTGCTCCATCACCACGACGCCCGCCTGGACGAGACCGAGGCGGAATGCCGCGCCGCCCCGCTCAGCGCCGCCGAGATGTTACCACGCCTGTTCCGGCGTGCCTTGGACGACCACCAGCTTTTCTTCGCCCTCGGCGAGACACTGGCGCACCTGCATCACCTGGAGGCAAAGAGCCGCCTGCGGCGCATAACGGGGGCGGACGACGTGGCGCGGTTCCAGGCGGCGGGGTGACACGACCACGCCTCGGCCGCCACACGACAATCTGGGGCCAGGGCTTCAGGGCACGACGCCCCCCTTACGCACCAGGATCTCCCCCACGCCGGCCAGGGTCGCCTCGGCCACCGCATAAGCGGTGTCGCCCCAACGACCGTCCAGCATACCGGCGGGAATCTCATTGTCCTGGGTCAGGCGGCCCAGTTCCTCACCGTCCTCGGTCAGCACCCGCCACAGCAGAGTGACCCGTTCTCGCGTCGGATCCGCGGCCGGTGCCACCTCGACCGTTCCCGTGACATGAAAGCGGCCGGGTGCCGGCCGCGTCTGTATGTACACATCGTTTAGCTTGAGGAGCCGGGTCAGGGCCTCGGTCAGCGCCTGTTGACCATCCCCCGGCGCGCCGGTCACTGTCGGCGGTGCCATGACGATGGGGCGTGGCCCATCGGCGACGGACGGGCGTGTCGGGGCCGATGATGGTCGAGCGGACGCCGAGGCCTCGGTCGCAGGCTCGGTTTCAGCCGGCCCCGGATCCCCGCCGCCCGGTTTGGCCGCCGCGTCCGCTTCGGTCTCGGCATCGGGTGGCATGGGCGGGATGTCGGGCGCGGACAACGCCACACCATTGGAGTGCAAGGGTGCCCCGGCATCACCTTGCACCAGCCGCGCCAGGGCGTCGCGCCCGTCGCGGGCAACTCGACGCGAGACAGCGGGATCCAGGGTCATCCAGTCCGCCGCCGGCACGGTCACGGTCTGCACCCGGCCTTCAAGCACCGCGCCGTGAGACTCCGTCAGGCGCCACAGGAGGGTGAGCGCCGCAGCATCGTCGGTGACGCGCAGGTCCAGCACCCGACCCGCGAGCCGCAAACCGGCGCCGTCGGGGGCCGGGTCGAGGGTGGCCATCGCCGGAATCTCGGCCGTCTCCCGCAAGGCCTCGGCCACATCCAGGGCGATCATGCGATCCATGGGCAGGGGCGCCCCCAGCACCGGCGGCACCGTCACACCAATACCGGCCCTGAGCGTCACCAAGGGATTCCGATCCGGCGCATATGCATCGTGACGGAACGGCTGCGGCAGGCCGCAGGCCGTCAGCACGATCAGTGCCCCCAGAACCCCAGACCATCGCCACGTGAACGCCGGCACGCCCTCACCGTTCCAGAGCGATGGCCGACAGCAGGCGCCCGTAGTCGGGTTCCCCGCGCAACTGGGCGCGCCGGTAGCTGAAGAAGCGGGCTTCCTCCCGGCAGGTATCGCAAGGCGTCGGCATGATCTCGCGCACGCCGGCCCGCGCCAGTTGCTTGGCGACGAACCCCGGCAGATCGAACAGGAAGTGCCCCTCCCGCCGCGCATGCGAAAAGAAGATATGGTTGTCCCTGTCGCGCTCCAGGAAAGGGCCGGGGAACTCCGGCCCCACCTCGTAGGAGCGCGGGCCGATGCACGGGCCGATGCCGGCGATGATGCGGTCCGGCTTGGCGCCCTGCTCGACCATGGCGGCCACAGTGTTGGCCAGGATCCCGTTCAACGACCCGCGCCAGCCCGCATGGGCGGCGGCCACCACCCCGGCCTTGGCGTCGGCCATCAGCACCGGCGCGCAGTCGGCCGTCAGGACCCCCAGCACCAGGCGCGGCCGGGTGGTGACGATGGCGTCGGCCACCGGCAATTGGTCCTGGGGCCAGGGACTGTCCGTCACCATCACCGTGGTCGTGTGATCCTGGTGCACGGTAACCAGGGCCTCGGGCGGCATTTCCATGCGCTCGACCGAGCGCTGACGGTTGCGCGCAACCAGCGCGGGATCGTCGTCGGACCCGAAACCGCAGTTATTGCTGGCATATACTCCCGTGGACAGACCCTTATCGCGAGTGAAGAAGGCATGGCGAACCCGGCTGAGCGCATTCAAGGCCGATACGGTGATCATTGCTTCAGGTCCCGTCGAATCCAGGGGTTTGCGCCAGAGTCGGCGCGGCCAGGGCAATAACCCTGAACAGCCTGCCCATTTCCCTGGGATCAATCAAGCGGTGAACCGCACGGCGAATGGCGGTTTGTTGGGCAGGTGTGCCGGATTGGCGCAACATCGCGGCACGCGCCTCTACCCCCATACAAATCAACCACTTACCCTGTTCTACCGGCCCGCGAACAACGGCGCCGGACCGCTGGGCGACCTCGGCCAGGGCCTGGAAGTCCACATGCGCCGTCAGGTCGACCGCCCCCAGATCCCGCAGTACAGGGTGGTATTCATGCCGCCGAACCGCCTGGAGCGTGTCCCCCACCGCCGCGCGGGCGTAACCATAATCGATGATCAGCGCCGCCCCGCCCTGCGCCGCCAGCCGAGCGCCCAGAGCGGCGGCGAAGGCGCGGCCGGCGGGGTTGACCTCGGCGATCGCCCCGTCCGGCGCCCTTGTCCGCACCGTCGGATCCAGGTCGTCGGCCGCCACCCCCTCACCGTCGACGAACGCCAGGGCGCCGGTGGACGGATCG
>Ga0126339_10001561_pt1 | contig 15684 bp, 6 predicted proteins | sample OrbTmetagenome_2_FD_92532 | JGI IMG/M metagenome (GOLD analysis project Ga0126339, IMG submission 92532) | Coral microbial communities from Petempiche,Puerto Morelos, Mexico - Orbicella T R C metagenome | ecosystem: Host-associated > Invertebrates > Cnidaria > Coral | place: Petempiche,Puerto... | reverse complement strand
ATAATAATAATAATAATAATAATAATAAAAACAAAAACATTCTAAGGTATGTTGTGGTAAATTCTGCCGGATTATTTCCATAATTATTTCCACTGACGTCACCACTTACGTAACGTCTAACAAAGCGAAAAAATTAAATTGATCATATGTGATATTGGACAGATTGGAAGATCGAGTGAGGGATATAAAAACTATGTATGCGTATATTAGCCTTGTCCTTGTAATATATTCGTCTAGAAAAATATTTATTCACGTTTCCTAGTTTCAATCAGATAAAGACATGTGAAGGGGGGAAGGAAAGGTTCTGCAGACGTCTTAAAAATGCCTTTTATCTTTTCATTTCCTTCACAACACACTTTTGCTACTTTCGGTACGTAATCTATATTTTCGTGGTTATCTAATCCATAAATCTTTTTCCAAAATATCAGAAACAGTTCTGTGAAAAATGGCTTTAATCAGATACCGAATTTATAAAGGTAAAAGGGCTCTTCTGGCTCAAATAATTGCTTGTATTTTTGCTCAAAAAAGACATCACGGAACTCCCCGTCAAGACTCCACAAATTGTACTTTTTATGCAAAATATATACTAAGACTAAATAAAACTTACCATCGCTTGGTAGAAAATTTCTTTTCACCTCGTATAACAGTTCTAAGCTTTCTGGCCTTAGAGGGCTCTTTTGGTGATATCATTAAGATCCACGCGAAGAAACGACAATTTTATTTCAATGTGAGCAATTTCGATCCTCAGAGTACAATACTTGTTGTTATGTTGTGACCTTGTTTTAAATCAGACTTTTCATTCGCCGATAACTTGCCATGGCAACTTAATAAACAGGAGGTGAACTTTAAAATCCAAGCAAGCAACAGCCACTTATGTAAACTTACTATTTTTTGCGCTGTGCGGTTTAAATCAAAACATTGACGCAGGTAAAACGAACAAATGATACTTTGCTAATTGATTGTAAGTCTATTTATAAACAAAGTCGTTTATAAAAATGCCTATTTTAACCTTAACAATTAGGTTAAATGCTATAAAGTTTAAATCTTAAAGCACGATCTCATCTACATGTAGGTCAATATTGCTCAACAGAGATATAACCCCGAGATGTTTGCCTGAGAACAAAAACTACGTGCCTGCGTTGAATTTGCTATTTTTGTTTGAGACAAAAAGGGAACTGTATTTTGTAAATAACACTAATATAGCTGTGCCTCAATTAAATGTATTATTTTTGTCGTTACACTGCAACCGCTCTTATACGTCGCATCAATATATTTAAAAGTTCAATGCGATTACGTCCCTTGAATATTTGACTACAAAGGTGTTCTAATATCACAAATTGCCCCAAGCGAGTGTCTGAAACGGTGTAAAGACGATAAACGTAACATGTGCAGTTTCAGAGCGACAAAAACGTACGTTTGAACTGTAAGTAGCAAAAAGTATCCTTTTTCCAAATTTGAAGAGTCATATATTCTTTGTGTTTAAGCGCCAAACATTAGTATAACTGATGAATTTTATATCTTAAGCTAAGAGTTGCCCATCAGAAAAGTAATTAAACTAAAAAGTGGGGAGAATCTTAGTTGTCAAAATTGAGTGCGACAAATCTCGATTTATATCTTTCTAAAAGTTGTTAATATCACGCCAAAAGATAAGTCAAGAAACCCGTACTCAAAAAATCTACAGGTCACTGAGCAATAACTTATGATAAATTTGTAAACAATGGACGACATGAATTAATTCTTCTTTAAAGTTAAAAATAGTTCAGTACAAAAAATAAATAAATAAATAGAAAATTGGCACCTGGACAAGACAGAAGCAAATGCGCTTTACAGTCAGTTACCAATATAACAACTTTACATCACGCAATATGTTAAATATCAGAAGTGCTTTAGATCTAAGCAGTGTAACAAATGGAACCTACTTATATTATATATTTCTAATATTGGAGTTCATTATCCGACATATTGATCAGTTATTTCAAGAAAATTACTCGGCAATGAGTCATTTATCCATGTGTTTACACACCGGTATTTACATTGGTTTCCAAGCAACGTTAAACTGCAATACTGAAAAACCTTCATAATTTTTCTTTGTTCTTTTACAAATAGTTTCTCCTAGGCTTTGCTGATCAATTTAAAGTATAATACATATAGTTTTGATTTACTAATACCAAATTTTAAAAAAAACAGTCAATGTCACGTTTTCTTTCTGAAAAATGTATATCACAATGTAAATAGAAATCTATTATTATTGTATTAAAGATGCATACATGTGAATTGAGACTTTTTACAACAAAACAAAACACACTTCAACATTGAGGTTATTTAAATATTAAAAATTTACGAAGAAAATTAGGTTAAAAATATGAACTAAACGATCAAGGAAAGGTCCGTTGTTTTCAAACTTAATATCCTACTATTACTTAATCCTTTTTCGCGATATTGTCAACGTTTTGTGGGTAATCAAGCTGACAAAGTTGAAAAATGTTCGTCTCAGTAAAAGATATGATAAAGTCTTGCAGGGATTATAGAAAAATTCATGGTCCAAAAAGTTGCAAACAAAACAAGTTGCATAGTCTGAGTGTAGAAAAGAAGTAACGGTAACTTGCGGTAACTCAAAACTTGTAGTCAATCAAGATTGTAAGATCAAATTCGTACTAGTCGTAAAAACTGCAGTTGTCGAGAAGTAACCAAAACGGCTACAAGCGAAGTTAACTACACTTATTTGCTTAGTTTTGGCGTGCTGCAAGTAATTAATTTTATACTCCACTGCCTGCACATGTTTGATGAATAAAGAATCGCTCATGCGTGAATTCCTGAAGTAAGTCATAAACACGTTACGCTCGCTGTCCGTCCAACATCACTCGTGATATTGAGTAAAACCACTATTTGGCGCCTTGCGAGCTAGAATGAATATTCCTCTACCTTTTGCTACAAGTGTCTGAAGAATATAAGATCCTAGGTCGAAAAATCAAAAAAGTCCGAAACAGGAAAAAATTCCACACGCTTCAGGTAGTCGTAAAGATCATTAGCACAAAACAACAGTTATTTTAGGCAAGAAACGTTCGATAAAATGGCCATAGGATCAGCTTTGGCTGAGAAGTGAAGAACTTCGCTTACACTACAAAAACCAATTATAGCCCGTCTACGAATATGTAAAACGAGAAGTTTGTTATGGCCGGAAAGTTACGTGGATTATGTCAGTTTCGGCGCGAAAACCTACCATCATATTTAATCCCTCTCTTATGCCACTTTCTATGAGTTGCTCCGTCCTCTTCGGGAAAGATCAAATTTCGCCAGTTGCACTTCAACAATGCTGATGGCTTTGATTTTTTCACTTGATTTGTGAGAGCTTGGAGTAAAAACGTTGCCGCACCGGTAGGCTGCTCGGCTTACTACTGACGTGCGTCATATGCACACAGGCTATTATGATGTCAAAACTGGTTAGCGATTTCGAAAACAAGTGATCATGTGCCACTTGTTATATAATGGACTTATCACGGTTGAAAGAACAAAGCTCTTTATCAATACGATATAGACAATAAAAGGGAAAAAAAACATCTTTGAGATTAATTAACGAACTTTCATACGGGCTGAATAATTCGCAACAGTTGTTAAAGTTAGGAAAACGCAAGTTGTTTGGACTTGTTCAGTGTCGGTTTCGATGGTATGAAATATTTTCAAGGAAAGTGTAAAAGTTTTAGTCGAAAGTAGTTTTCGTCTTGTTAACCTGGAGGCTTAGTGCAACTGGGTTCCCATTTTAAGGGCTTTGTCTTAACACGTTTCGATCCTTAGAATTTTAGCATCAATGGATGAGCACTTTTGTTTGTGAAAGACAATTTAATATCGTGTGCCATTGTGTTCAGCTCTTCACGCATCATTTACCCCCAGCTGCTTTCAAGCTTTTTTCCTGTTTCGTTGAATTAATAATCAAGTAAAATTATTTCTGAATCAAACTATCAACCCAAAACGTTGTAATTCTTAAACGAATTTACTGTTCTGGGTAACGTTCTCATGGCAAAGCATTCTATACCAATGCAACAACCCGCTTAACTTGCCACTCTTCAATATGCCGTTACTTCAATTAAAAACGCAATGCCGCTACGTTGCATAAAATACTTCCATGGCTAAAGTAAACTCTCGCTTTAATTGACGTGATTTGAGTAAATATATCACGTCGTTTCATTTAAATATTAAATGCTTGGTATTTCATAAGTTTTTTCCTAACCAGGAATGTTTTTATAGAAGGTAATAGCCTCGGAAGGGTTCAATATCCGCAAAGAACTATATATTTTCCTGGCAAGTTTACAACTGCTGAGGGAAGTATCTCGAGGGTTAATACGGGATTTAGCGAAAACCTTCAGCGACAATTTATTCTTTTCAAGTTTGCTGAATAACACAAAAAAATTGAAGTTACTCAAGCAAACAGTAATCACGCATTTCTAAATCTTCAGGAGTACTGAAACTCTAATGAAGGAAAACCGAAATATGTTTGCCTTGTTTCTCGTTTTGAAGTTAAATGACATGTTAGAAGTCCTTGACTCTCTCGATCTCAGTTTTCCAAGGGAAAATTCTGTCCGTTTTTCGCCGTAGTTTTTGTACTAACTTCAAGTAACCTTCATTGCGTAATTTTTCCTGCTTCAAAAAGATGAAAACTATGTGAGCAGAGCTGAAACAAATTGGTCAACAGAGATGCAATATATACGCATGTTGTCTACCCACAATCGGTTTTGTTTCATTTTCGTTGGAAAGAGAAGCACTGCTCCCTTCTTTTTCGAAGTCGGCTCAAATAACAACATCTCCGGAGTTTAATATACGAGTCCAGGTCGGAAACTTATTCTTTCACAAATGATGCATTTGTTGACGGTTAAGATGGCAATATTGTCGCTTTGCTTCATAGCGGCACGTTATCAGTTTATTTGAAGAACCAATATGATATCCTTTGTTTTCGTTCTTTTAATTCATTTTCGATTGAAAGCATAATTCCCGCCAAGTTCCGCATTGCCAAAGATAATTATTCTAATTACAGAGTAGCAGGCTTTTTATGCTCTTCATCATCAGGCCTAATCCAAAAAGTGATCAAATCCGCTCAGGTTTTCACGTACAGATTTTCCTGTCTTCTTTAAAAGCTTAAAACCTTTCAAATTTCCACCGTTTAAATTAGATTACAATGGTTTACTTTATGTTTCTTTTTCCATGATGACGTCAATATTTCTGAACCGGTAAATAAATTGTCATACAGCATGGTGATTATAACTAGAGTCAGACTTGTCTGACCCATCAAATGATATAACCGCTGATATACATATTGTATTACCCAAGTTAGAAATATTCTAAACGAGTGTTATTCTTCTCGATAGAAACATTTTTTTTAGTGACAGCAATTGAATGGGTTCCCTTGTGCAACGCCTGGTTGGCCACAGTAGGTGTGATTGATGTGAAGTCACGCTTGGCTTTCAAGCGAAAACTTTGACTCGTACCTTTTCCTACCCAACTTGTTGATAAAGATTTACGAGATAACATTTTGAGGAAGATGATCTTTAAGCAGCTTTTTACTTCCTTGTTAAATACTTGTAGGAATGTACGGACCTGCAACTGAAAACAGTTTCTCTTTAACCTTTTGGAATTATAAAAATGTTTCAGATGAATTTGTCGTTATCAATTCTCGATACATCAAAAAGAAAGCAATACAATACAACGAAACAACAGTTACAAAAGGGCTGGCAAACCGTTCTCTTTCTATTGTTTTCAATGTATTTGTTATCTTTCTACTGATAAATGTGACCAGTAAACTTCTTAAAATAGATTAAATTTCAAATGAGCAAGCTGACAAGAATTGTCGAGTCAAACACTGACTAAGAAACTGTCCGTCTTACATTATAAGCTTAATTCTCCTTGTGTTATTTCATCGTTTTTAGTACAAAGCCAGAAAGTGTTATTTCACGCGTAGCACCGTTTTGAATTCCTGTTGTTTGTATCGGCAAGAATAACTCTTCTTCAGTGTTGTTTACGCTTTGCCGCACTTCATTGTGAAAGACACTTGCAACGCTAGGAGTTTTTCCGCTTTGGATGACGCAACGGTCATGATATCTGCACGGGTCACCAACGAACTATTTCACGGTCTGTAACTTATTCCTCTTTGCCGGTTGAGGTACCATGATAAATTAACAGGGGCGCCAGCGTGGAGTCATTTCAGAGATGTTATCTAGTCGTGCTAATAATCTTAAAACATAACAATTTTCCTGTCATACGTGACGTTCCTTGTCTAAAATTGAGTAGTATCTCGGAAACATGTCAGCAAGACGAGAAAAGAAGCTAATCTTTGACGCTGTTTAGCAGAAGTGTTCACTATCTTTAATCGGGAATAAACTGTTCCAATAAACAACCAACTTAACCACAAGAGCCTTCCTGTCGAATTCTTCCAGTTTATATACATTATGGAAGTTTTAGCCTCAAAACACTGCTCAGAACACTCTAGATTGTTTGTTATTTTTGGAAACGTCCAGATGACAGCCATCGAAGCTAACGTAACTTCAGTGCCACCACGATAATAGTATTAGTTCATAGAATGTTCAGATGTCATTTTAACTTTCTTCAAATTTTCACTGATTTTTCTACGTTCTTTGACACAAAAAGGGTTGAGAACAAAGAAAGCGTAAATAATTGGTAGACTAAACTAAAATAGCGGTGGCGTGAAGGAAAAGTGTTCTACACAAAATCACAAAACTACAAAAGCCACTGAAGTGATTTTCCTTACGTAGCAGGATATGTCCCTGCAGATTTCTATTTATGCTACCATTTACCGAATTTGCATACACAAATAATCTTATGACTATAGACATAGCAATCTATGAAGCAATAAGTATGCTTAGGAATGCACGTGTCACGTTTTGTGCGGTAAGTCTGGAGACATGTGGAGAGGCTGTTAAAGCAAAACAAAACGCTAATCCGTATGATTTTTACTTTTGATAAGTTTCAAAGGAAATATGGTCTACAAACAAGATCTTTACGACTAAAAGCTAAGTTACTAATGTAAAATTAGTCGGTCTGAATTTCACAAATTTGGTCGGACAAAGTCATCATGACCGACAGCAATTTTCAGCACTGAAATACATGCCGTGGTTGAAATAAAAACACGGACAAAATATAATAATACAGGCGAAGAAAGGAGGTCATATATGATTACTGCCTCACTAGAAGGTGAGTAGAAATTGTACCCACTCCCACCTCTCCGGGCGAGTATAAAAGTGAAAAGTGAGCCAATACAAAAGTAAGCTTTTATTCGTAAAGTGACCATTTCCGAAGCTCTAGTTGTATCATATCTACTTGGCAATAGCGACCTTGCAGAAAAATTAGAACTGTGTTTCAAATCACTTGCATACCATAGATATCAAACTCACATGCAACTGTTTCGTCCCTTTTTGTTAGATTTGGCTTATGCACCAAATGATATAAGTTGCTGATGTACCTATTGCATTTATCCAAGTCAGAAGTATTGTAAACGAGTTTTGATCTTCTCGATAGAAACATCTTTGCAGCACAATTGAATGGGTTCCCTTGTTTAACGCTGATTAGCTGCAGTAGGCGGTGTGATTGACATGTAGTCACGGTTGACTTTCGAGCTAAAGGTCTGACTTGTACCTTTCCTGCCCAGCTTGTTGATAGAGATTTACTCGAGAACATTTAGAGAGAATGATCTTAAGGTTTTTACTTCAGTCATTGTTAAATACTTGTAGGAATGTGGGAACCTACCATTGAAGACAGTTTCAGTCTAACCTTTTGTAATTATGACAATGTTTCAGATGAATTTATCGTTTTCAATTCTTTTTGCATTAAAAAAAAGGCAATACAATTCAGTGAAACAGCAACGACAAAAGAGCTAACAGACCGTTCTCTTCCTATTGTTATGCTTTCTTGATAAATGTGATCAGTAAACAAGATGACAATATCGTTTAAAGGCAATGCGTCCAAACGTGTTGAGTACCGATGAGCGATTGCTAATAAGAAGCCGTTTTACACTCAGTGTGGTTGATGTACATTAGTGCACCAACTTCAACTTTCCATTTTGGAGCGGCAAAGTCGACTTAAAACGTGGCAGATTGGGGGTAGGGGCCGGTTTTCACTATATGTTCTGCAATAATCACAGCCTTTTCAGTTTATAATCGTGTGCGTTGAGTTTGAATATTTTCTAACTTATGACATTTTTTTAATGAACGCCTGAGCTTTCTCAGTCTGTCGTATTTTGTTGGCATGTTGGCCTTCGCCGCCATGTTTCTAGTTGTGACTCTCGTGCAAAGCTTATCCGTCTTGGTTAAACAGGTGATGGCGGCCTAATTAACAGCCCGTACTCTTCCAAAAGATCTCGTTCCTCCATGAAAACCTCTTTTAATTATGAGAGCAGAGAATACACAGATGTTGTTGTTAACAAGGAATGAATGGTACCAACTCTCTTTTTTCAGTCAGTGTAATAAACGTATCAACCAAAGTCAAAGGCCATAATGTGACGCTTGAATAACACTGATTAAGAAACTGCCCGTCATTCTAAGCTAAATTCTCTTTGTGTTATTTTATCCGTTTTTTCAGCAGACAAGTAAAAAAGTGCAAACCAGAAAGTGTTATTTCATGCGTAGCACCGTTTTGAATTCCTGTTTTTCGTATCGGCAAGAATAACTCTTCTTCAGTGTTGTTTACGCTTTGTCGCACTTATTGTGAAAGACGCTCGCAACGCTAGGAGTTTTTCCGCTTTGGATGACGCAATGATCATGATAACTGCACGGGTCACCAACGAACTATTCACGGTCTGTAACTTATTCCTCCTTGCGGTTGAGGTTTGTTTGTTTTTATTTTTTGCCATTTAAATATATTTACAAAATATCGTGGAGTCATTTCATAGATGATTCTTAGTCGTGTTAACCTAAAAACATGACAATTCTCTTATCATACTTTACGTTCCCTGTCTTAAATTAAGCAGTGTCTCGGGAACATGTCAGGAAGATGAGGAAAGGAGCTTATTCTTGACGCTGTTTAGCCGAAGTGTTCAGTATCTGTAATCGAAAATAAACGGTCCGGCTCAATATTCAACGAACTTAACTACAAGAGCCCCGATAGAGCTCATTCTTCTTCTCTGGATCTTCCATGAAAACATTGCTCAGAACACTCTAGATTGTTTGTTATTTTTGAAAACGTCAAGTTGACAAGCAAGGAAGCGAAACAATGCTTGCGTAACTTGAATAGGTACCTCGACAATTGAGTGCTTTGTTGGCGTGGAGGTGTAGAAATGATGAAGAATCATAACTGATGACAAAGTGATCGAGAACTAAACTTACTTTATGTGAGTTCAGATGTCATTTAATTTCTTGAAATTTTCACTGATTTTTTGACGTTCTCTGACAAAAAAGGGTTGAGATCAGAGAAAGCGTAAATAATTGGTAGACTAAACTGAAAAAAGCGGTGATGTAAGGGAAAAGTGTTCTAAACCATCACAAAAGCAAAAGCCAGTGAAGTAATGTTTGTTACGTAGCAGGACATGTCCCCTGCAGATTTCTATTTTATGTTACTATTTACGTATTTTGAATACACAATAATCTTATGACTCAATCCATAGGCATATGGACCGTTTTCGTTCTATTGTTTTCAACGTATGTTTGCTTTCTTGCTAAATGTGATTAGTTAACTCCTTAACTGAATAGATTAAGTTTCAAACGAGCAAGTCGAAGTTAGTGTACTAATATAAATTAACCACACTGAATGTAAAATGGCTTCTTTATAGCGATTGGTTATGGCATCTCAGACTGTAGTCTAGTCTAATATTAGTACACTAACTTCAACTTTCCATTCTAGGGGGCCAACCCCGGGTTAAAACGTGGCAATCAGATGGGGGAGGAACGGTTTTTCACAATCACAGTTTTTCAGTTTTTAATCCTGTGCGTTAAGTTTGAAAATTTTCTAACCAATGACAGTTATTTAATGAACGCCTGGGCTCTTTTGAGTATTTTGTTGACATGTTGGCCTTCGCCGCCATGCTTGTAGTTTCGACTCTTGCACAAAACTCATCTGTCTTGCATGGTCGAACAGCACTAACGTGATGGCGGCCCAATTAACAGCCCGTACTCTTCTTAAAGATCTCCTTCCTCCATGCGAGCAGAGAACACACAGATATTGTTGTTAACACGGGATGAATTGTGTCAACTCTCTTTTTTCAGTCAGTGCAATAAACCAAAGTCAAAGGCCATGATGTGACGCTTGAATAACACTGATTAAGAAACTGCCCGTCATTCTAAGCTAAGTTCATTGAGCAGTGTCTCGGAAATACGTCAGAAAGATAACAAATCTTTGACGCTCTTCAGCAGAAGTGCTCAATATCTTTAATCGCAAATAAACTGTTTCAATATAGACTTCATACATAACCAACTTCACTTCAAAAGCCTCGCTAGAGCTCATTCTTCCTTTCCAAATTTTGCTACTTCCCCAGTATATGTAAATTACCGGAGTTTAAGCTTCGGAAACCGCTCAGAACAGTCTAGACTGTTTGCTATTTTTGAAAAAGTCCTGAGTTAACAAGCAAGGAGCGAAGGTTACTGTAATTTGAATAGTTACCTCGACAATAACGTGCTTCCGTCGTTGCAGGGGAAATGACGAAGAATCATTATATGCCAAAGTGATCAAGAACAAAACTTACTTCGTGTGTGATTAGCTGTCATTAAATTTCTTGAAATTTTCACTGATGTTTCGACGTTCTTCGAAAAAAAAGGACTGATATCAGAGAAAGCGTTAATTAAAGAGGCAATGATGTACAGTCAAACCTGTATTAAGCGGACCCCATATTAAGCGGACACCCTCTATTAAGCGGACAGCAGCGCACATTTTCCCACATTCACTGTAAAAAATATCTGTTTTCAACGGACACCTCTATCAAGCGGACGCGGACAACCGGCCTTGAACTTGACTTTTATGGTCATTTCTATTGGCCGGTAGAAATCTGTATCAAACGGATACTGCAAAAAGATTGCATGATTTTTTTGTCCACGTTTTAGTGGATCGGTCAGTGGCTTAAGTTTGCCAAAAAACTGGGCTGTCACAGAAATGCAATATTTTGTTATTTGGTTTTGGTTTTACTGAACTTTTGTTCTTGTTTGAAATAGTAAACCTTCACATGATTCGATCAATATAGATACTGTTACTGTATACTCAGTAAATCGCTTAACTTCATATACTTGTAATATTGTGTATGGAAATACGGTATTTCAGAGTTCTTGACCCTTCACGGGAATGCTATTTGACCCTTCCACAGGTCTTTTGATACTGACGAATATTAATATGACCCTTCTGCGACGACTTCTGAGGGAACCTGTTTTCAACGGACACCCTGTATTAAGCGGACACTAGCACGGGTCCCGAGGGTGTCCGCCTAATACAGGTTTGACTATAGTTTGAAGAAGAAAAGTGTTCTAATTCATCACAAAAGCAAAAGCCAGTGAAGTAATTTTTATTACGTAGCATGACATGTGTCCTTCCAAATTTCTATCTTACCCTGACATGTTACCATATTACGTAATTTGCAAACGCAGAAATAATCTGATGATACAATCCATAGGCATATATGAAGTGGTAAGTATGTTAACAGTATTCATGGAGCGATTTTCGTTTCACATTATATGCAAGTCTGGAGACTATTTAAGCAGAACCAAACACTAATCCGTATGATTTGTGATTTTTAATAAGTTTCAAATCAAATAAGGTCTACAAACAAGATCTTTACGACTAAAAGCTAAGCTACTAATGTGAAATTAGTCGGCCTGAATTTCACAAATTTGGTCAGACAAAGTCATCATGACCGACTGCCATTTTCAGCACTGAAAGACATGCAGAGGTTGAAATCAAAACACGGACGAAATATATTAATACAAGTAATGAAAAAAAATGAAACAACTTTAATTATATATCCAATGACGTCATATACGATTACTGCCTCTCTGGACGATAAGTAAAAACTGTACTCACTCCTCCCCTCTCCGGGCGAGGACTTGGGGAATGGGTGCCGCTAAACGCATGCTAGGTGAGCAGAAGCCAGTAAAGTTAGTTTATATTCATTGAATTATTTCCAGAGCTCCAGTTTTATCATAGCCTACTTGATGTAGTCCCGGATAGCGACCAAATAAATATATCAGAACAACTGTACTTCAAATCACCTTTATTCCATATACACAAAGTCCACATGAATATGTAAATTATGTTCTACAGCGAAATCACTAATAACACGGCAAGAAATCATAGTCATTGGTTGTTCACACATGTCTAAGGTGCTAACACATCGAAATCCCAATGTGTTTAACAGCAACAATCAACTATTTGCATCTCATGACGCCCTGCTACGTTAGTCTGCTGTAATATACATAATTTTAATATTTTAATAGGGTTTAAGATATATAATTTTAATATATTCGTAGTCTTTTTAGCTAAGTTAACGGTTGTAATTAGGTTTCTATATACTGTATAAGGGCCCACAAATATTTTGTAATTTAGAGTTGAACAAATGATTTTAATTAGGTTACTAGTTAGGTGTCCACGATTAGTAGAGAGGACTTTTCCCCTCGGCTACTGCCTTTTGACACAATAATAAAGTTATTATTATTATTATTATTAACAATATCTCGGTGCGTTGGTCGAGTTTTGAACTTAAATTTGAAGAAACGTTCCTTTTAATACGCTCCTGTTAAAATGTTAATTTGAATCAAGGTTTCCTATATTTCGTTCCTGTTACTTGATGAAAATTCTACGGGTTTTGTTTTAAGACCTTTTACTGCGCCTTTCAATAACATGCGGACTCTAAAATTCAGAGCTCAACCGACAAATCCGTTTTGCGATACCGTCAATCAAATGTTCGGAGGCTCCTCCTAGCTTCCGACTACTGCTGAGCGCGCAGTAATCAAATCAAATCGTTGAGCACAGTTCAGACAACATAGTCGGAAGCTGGGAGGAGCCGCCGAACATAGCGCAACATCAACTTATGAAGCACGAATTGACATTTCACAACGCTTTGTGGCATAAGGGATGCCCTCCCTTGTTGTAGAAGGCCTTAACTCAAGTTACCATACGTAACTTTCACCTGACTATTTGACTGGAAAAATATATATACTATTGAACCTGGGTCTCACTATTTTGGCAGAGGGCGCTGGTGGTTGGGGGTGGGCTCGCTATTTTCGGAGGGTTGCTACTTTCGGGATCTACTAGCGGTCACAATTTTTTGACGTTACTTTCAGCGGGGTCGCTACTTTCGGAAGTTTAAATTTTTAATAAAAGGGGGAGTCACCGAGTTCGTTTTCGAATTATAAGCCCATAGATCCGTCAGTTGGGGTTTAAAACCTGCGTCATGAAAAAAGCACTCAATACTTCCTGAGACAGTTAAGGTGGCTCTCAACGGTTTCAAACATTTGTCAGCACTTCTTGTTTGATAGATCAATAATTCCATTCTTTTTCAGACAATGCTAAAATAATTGCATCAAACAAATATACTCAATCATCAATGACCAAATTACTGTCATTTTCGAGACGAAAAGGTTATTATGATAGCAAAAGTAATAGCCGTTAAAAAAACACCGTTGTTATAGCTTTGAGGAGGTTCTACTTTAATGAATCCGCTTCCACATGCTTTGAACTTTGTGAAAAGATCTTGACATGCCAAAGTCACATTCGGTAATACCAAAGGAAATCACTGAACTCGTTTTTTCAGTTGTAAACACCTTAAGCTAAATTGAGGCTGTTTTCATCGGATCATATTGTTTTCTGGTAACCTTTCTTGTCAAAAAATGATCATAGACTTTCATACGTTGTCTTGTAGTTGCAGTGATTTTAGTGGTTTTAAATTGCCACTGATGACAATATATAACTAACATGCAAAAACTTTCCGGTACTGACAATACAGTATGAGAATATGATCGTAGAGAATGGACCTGACCTCTAACTAGCTGCCTTATATAGGGTCTGAATAATCAAACTTCAAGCACAGGGTTCTCCTCCAAAAAATTTCAAGTAGACAGATAATGATTTGTAGTCGAAGGCACTGGACATTCAGAATCATTCAGGATGAGTGTGTCTTCAACCCTACTTAAATGATCAAATTAAGAAATGTTCACCTAACATTATATTTGACAAAAACGTTCCATTGTAAATCATTCCTGACTACCTGTTTAAAAGCCACAGCCATACATCATGATTTTATACTCTAGTCGCAGCAAATTACATCACCAGCAAAAATTGCAAGTAAATTTCATCTCTGTCTCCTGTGAACACTGCACATTAGGCAGTGTCTATTGAATTTCCAACAATTTGGTTGCCAATAGTAGACATGCAGTCTGCAGTCTTCATTTTAGTGACCAAAATTAAGGCACAACAATTTTCAATTTTACATGACAGGTGTGCATTTTGTACAAACATCATTAGAACCAAATTTACTGTAAATCATGAAATTTGGTTGCCACAACATGACAAGACAGGCATTTTAAACAATTTACAAATCGTGTACAAAATATTACGGCTTATATGACTACCTTCATACACTGGTCATGCAATTATCAACAAAATTCTTGTTTCGCTTTTTTTAAAATTTTTTTTTGTTTTGTTTTCATTGTGTAAAGCTTGGAGAGGTAATGAAGTGGTAAAGAAATGTAGTAAAACTGTACTCAGTCAGGATTGCTGGCCAGCAGCAAAAATCACTATCTACATGTACTTCTTGATCAGTTTTGCCCAGCTACTCTGCTAGGCTTTTCATCTGATTCTCTAGAAAAGATGGCAAAATCAGCTGCCTCCTCCAACAAAGAAGGCGTTTACTTCAAAATTTTGTGACTTCCCTGGCTTGAGAAAGCCAGCATTAAATCACTGCTGCCAAGGTGCTGCTGCCTAACAGGCACAGGCAGCTCTGGAGATGAGAATGAATTGTAGGAGCCTGTTTTTATTCACTCCAAATTGCACAAGAAAAGTTGTGCAATTGGTTGACAATAATACCCTTGAGAAACAGACTATCAGCCTTTGGCTATGCATTAGTTGATCACATTAGGCACTGGACAGTGCCCTTGGTCTTCCAAATATCTTTGGAAATTTCTGAAAGTTTTTCAACCTCCTGATGATGTTGGAAAAACTTTGAAAATCTTTGACAATCTTCGGCAATCTTTGGATGATTTTAGGAATTTTGTTTGGAAATCTTTGGAAGTGTTTGGGTATAGTAAATAATAATAAATAATGCTTGAGTGACATTTAGGAATCTTTTCACATGATCTTTGTGTTCAGAAGTCTCATAATTATCTTTGGCAAGCTTCAGGCAAACTTCTATTACATTCAAAATACCTTGGATGACTGTTGGAAGTCTGAATTTCTTTGTCCTAAATATGACCGAGAAAATGACTTCATTGGGATTGGTTGAGAGCAGGCCAAATGCACTGCAGCACAACTATTAATGTGAGCATGTTCGTAATTTTCTCAGTTATATAATAAATGAGTAATATTATGAAAGCTCAAGCAATTAAAGATTTACATTACTCATGATGTTTTTAAAAAACTCTTTCAAATTGCACTCGCACAAATGTTCTTGCAAGTTTGAGAAAATATTAAAATCTCACTCATAGTCTTACATTGTAAAGCACTTTAGAATATTTTATAATTTTAGCGCTATACAAATTTATTATTATTATTATT
>Ga0126339_10001560_pt1 | contig 15689 bp, 11 predicted proteins | sample OrbTmetagenome_2_FD_92532 | JGI IMG/M metagenome (GOLD analysis project Ga0126339, IMG submission 92532) | Coral microbial communities from Petempiche,Puerto Morelos, Mexico - Orbicella T R C metagenome | ecosystem: Host-associated > Invertebrates > Cnidaria > Coral | place: Petempiche,Puerto... | reverse complement strand
TTGACTCCAGCTTTATAAAGGCCTACAAAAACAAAGAAAGCAAGCTCAAATATCTGTCGATGGACTCGAAATAAAAGAAGCAAGACGTTTTGAGGTTATTTTTTAAAGTAATAAACCTTATAGAGAAAACATTTAAATATTCACCTTGGAGCAAGTTCCAAAAGCCCTGTTCGCGCAGCTGACTAACGCGAGAAGAGAATGAATGCACACTGGATCCAGGACGTCTTCGTAATCACACAAGCGCAGGGCCTGGGGAGAAAAACAAATACGATACAGTTAAGGGAACCAAAAAACGATAGCTATACATGTATAAGCGTTATTCGACAGATACTGCCCGGGTTTTGACTGACATGGACGGGTTTAACTTGCTGTGTCATGTTCACTCATACAACATACCATTCCGTACTCTTCTAAGGCTTCGCTTAGCTCAACAAGAGTACTAACATACTACCATAGCAAACACGATTTGATTATCCTGAGCATCAGGCCTTCCTAGGAGGGGTGTGAGGGGGGGAGGGAGGGGAGGGAGGGGAGGAGGAATGGGGGAGAAAAAGAGAAGGAGATCCTACTTCCTTCCCCAAAAACTTCCTTTCGAAAGCCCACCATTTGATAACCGGTTATAATTAGAAATCGAATGCTACGTAGGTCCTTAAGTGGTACCATTCCCGCGCCCCGTTCGCAAAAGTCAGGTTAGATGGTCTTCTATGTGCTTCGCTTCTCACCGTTTTCATTGCAGCATCGATGGCTCCCTCGTACATTTGTCTTTGTGCCAAGAGAAAGAAATGATATGCCTGCAAAAGGAAGACGAACTATTAAATTACCGGTAACCTTCCTTTAAAAAAATTAACTGAAACTGAGTAAAGACGTTTTGCACCACAAGGAATTAAGAATTAGGACTTGAATTGCGCAACTTGAGACATTTCAAGTTTTGCCATTCGTAATCCGTGTCAATCTTCCCCATTCTTACCCATCCATGCTCCGTTTGGATTCAGTATTACTTCTTTGATGTTTTTCTACCTTACTAAACTTGGAATTTAGCAGTTCCCTACGATTTGATCGAAAATTTTGGTACGTAACAAAAATGATTTAATTACCTCAGCTCCTCTCCAGGCGTTGTCGATGATTTTACTCTCATCAGTAGCAATGGCGTCCTCTTCCAGCAAGCCAGCTAAGGCAGATGTCGCCTGTTTAAAGATAAACACGGTGACGCTGTAATTAACTAAGCGATGAAAACTGGCAAGAAATAGGAGTTGTTTTGTTGTTTCGTTATACTGTTTCAGTCGCTCTAGCTGCCTCAGTGTTTCCTAGCCTTATAATCCATCCATGGCCTTGCAAGATACTGTTTCCATATCGGTTTGTACCCATACTGGTCGCGGTTGTTGTTTTTCCGCCCTTTGGAAAACAGGGAAAAACGACGAAAAGTACAATTTCTGTAGATCCAAAATCTTGTACTACGTCAAATTCAAACTGGCATCGATAACAACGATATTAGCCACGTATTAAATGTTTGCTTTTTCCTCAGCTGCAAACTTCATATTTAAGCCCCAGCCGGGGACATTGTGTTGTGTTCTTGGGCAAGACACTTTACTCTCACAGTGCTTCTCTCCACCCAGGTGTATAAATGGGTACCGGCGAAGTTAATGCTGAGGGTAACCCTGCGATGGACTAGCATGTCATCCAGGAAGACGTAGAAACACTCCTAGTCGCTTCATGGTACTGAAACCAGAGTTAATTGCCGAGAGCTATGAGCGCTTTCTTTTGCTATTACTATAATAAGGCCTCTTTCAACTGGTCTAAAGATACTTTTATAAATACAAGGAGTTGAAATCAACTGCTCTCTTGTATCTGATACATTCTACATGTATCTAGTCCTAGCACTTATCCATATCTGCATCTGCGCATTCTTATCAACTAAGTGGATACTAGCTTCGTAAATCAAGTTCTACCTGCCACTCGACTGACATTACCTCAGAATAAATTTCCTGTAAGACAACACATAAAATGAGAACGGTTAAAAGCAGAAAAAGTCAGAGATTTAGTGCACAGAACACTAGCAAACATTTAACACTTTTTGTGCATTTTGGTGACTACAGAATGAGCGTGTTTACACTTTGACAAGCTAAAAGAGCCCTCATTCTATAGCAACTAAAAAACTGTAAAAAGATAAGTCAAGTGTTTATGTTTTGGGTATCCTTAACGCAAGGTCTAGTCCAAAATTAAGCTACAGAATGTAACAAGTTACTTCTTATAGGGGAATCCTTGTTTACAATATTTGCCTCATTAACGTAAGCAATTCAGTTTCTAATGGAGCAACAAATAAATCGGTTCTGAATATTAAAAGGTCATAGTACGATTAAATCTGCCAATGAATATGAGCCTGATGTATTGAATACTTTTTGTGTAACACGGGTTTATAAACTCAAATTTTTACAAAAAATGTATGAACTCATTAGCGCTTTTGCCACCCAGAAATTTTGCAGTTTTTGAAAGACAATCTCCTTGAATATTACACCCAAGGAGCTGAAAAGGTTTACCATGTATTAGGTTTCACTAGCTATTTAGCCGCCTGGTGTCAATTCATATCTAACATGTTTCCTTCTTTACGCAAAGTCGTATGCAAATAAGCAAAAATGTAAACAATGACTTCAGTATGAATCCCCCTATACGGAAAGCAAATTCTCCTTAACTCCTTCTCTCTTTACACACGTCTTCCGACACCCGCGCTACTGGGGCTTTGCATACCACGCTCGAACGCTCATGTTGTTTTGGGTTACTCCTCAGTTACGTTCTTCCCCCGCGAATTTTCAAACAAGAGAGAGACTACTGGTAGTCCATACCCACCTCCCTTGTACTCTTCTTCTCTTTTCCAGAAGCAGTTTTCATCTTCGTCATCTTCACGTGCTCATGGTAATTTTCCACCTACAAGTAAAACACGTTAACGGTAACACACGAGTAACACACGGCAACCGTAACGCGATAACACACAACGGTAAAGCAAAATATTGGTAAAGAACAGTGGAAAGGGTAAGCAGATGTTCACTAACTGAGGCTCGAAGAGGTGTCTCTATTCGCAAGTTAGTATTCTTTCTAATAACTTATGAACTAAGCCGCTATGAATTAAAATCAGAATTTCCAATCTTACCAGCAAAGCTGCCAGAACATACATTTTCTTGGCACGAAGTGGGTTAGTCTTGGCGTCTGCCACTTCACCGGCAACCTGCAATAGAGTGGAATTAAGATGAAAATTAATTTCATAGAAAGAATACTTCCACTAAGTGGAGCATTGGCCCAATGGTTTGCTTGCGTCGAGCGGTCTGAGTTCGAGCCTTTGACTGATGTTAAAGTGTTGGTTGATAATGTTTTTGATGGATTGATTGAGCCTCAACTGAGGTCATTGTGCTATGGTCTTTGTCAAGGCATTTTCCTCACAGTGCATTACCTTTCTCTTTATGCAATGAAAACCAACATGAGCCCTGGCGGTGGGGAACACTTGGCTCCATTTTACATGAAGTTGTTTGCTACGTGATGGGATGTCTACATTGGACAACCATCACAAAGAGTACAAGTAATCGAATACTTAAGCCAATAAAAGAAGTATGCTGCGATTCAATGTGCGAACAAAGCTACTCAACATTCAGGTTTCTTTTCTCCGTAATATCAAATAGTACATGGAAGACAGGCTGACACTTACTTTGAAAAGGAGTTTCGCAGCATCAATAAAGTGATTTGCTTTACGGTAGCTAAACATTGTCAAGGCATCATAGCAAAACTGACAGACAACCTTTGGTGTTACAACTGATATCGATTGCATAGGTGTTTCTGTTCTCGCCATACCAAAACGTTTTGTATCGACGCTATGCCCAGAGGCTTGGTCAAGTTTTGCAGCTGAACAAGAAAAATTCGCAGAAGTTGTAGCGTATGGTATTTTAAGTTGTCATGCCAGCCAGTGAAGCCTTTTCTTATTGTTATTGAGAAATCTTAAAGGCAATGTAAGTACGAATCTGATAAGTGCTTTTTGTATTATTCACACCCACGCGGTTGTCAATTGAGTGTCGTAAAACCAACACTGCCAGTGTCGTAAAACAAACACAATCCAATGAACCAATCAAAACTCGAATTAACTTCATGTGGCTGACGCAAAGCGCGGGAAACGCGCGCCACCAAGTCACGATTGGTATTGCACGATAACGGAATTAAGTCGTTTGTCACCAATACAATATTACCTTCAAATCACTGGCAACCTTTAAATCATAGTTTACTAAAGCAGAGAAACAACAGAAAGGCAAGTATATACACAAAGGAAATAAAGATGGTTATATTTAAAGCATATTGAGTTGGATTAGAAATCAACGCATGTAAAAGGATACAGTTCAATAGCGTCTAACGTCTTCTTCTTGTCTAGCAGGTAAGAAGCGTACTTGGCAAGCAGAGTATCGATCTCCTTGATGTTATGCTGCTTGGCCAATTCAATGGCTTGGTCCCATTGGTTAAGATGAACACAGCAGTCAATAGCTTCTTTCACTTTCCCTGTCTAAAGGCGCAGTATATTGGAAAATAACAGGGAGAAATTAGTAGAGTGCATATAGAGCGGTGAGTGTCATAAACCCAAAACCAAAGTAATCACTCTGGCCAATCACAAAGGACACAGACAATCCAGTAAACCAATCAAAACTCGAAGTAATTACATGTAGCTGATGCAAAGCGCGGGAAAACGAGTGTGAGCGAGTCACGATTGGTTTTGGTTGAAAGTTTTCTCATTGGATGAAAAAGTGGCGCGAGTTATTTAAGCCAATCGTGTAGCGTTGTAGTGCAAAGCCAATTACTTTGACACTCGATAGGTCATTTCCGAGTTAACTCATGCCTCTGTTTCAAAGCAATTCTTCGTGTAAAACCTTTCTTATGAAAATGAGTTTGATTTGCATGAAAATGAACATGTAAGCGGAACACATTTTCAATGAATGGTTTTGCACGGAGACTCGTTTTGACATAGAGGCAAAAGGCAACTCAGAAATGGCCTACTGAAAACTGCTCTATTTGTGTAATAAATAAATAAATAATTTATTAAAGGGCACTCTACGTGGAGTGTACTGTCAATGTCTACTAAATGTAAGAATGGATGTTCCATTCGGAGAAAAGATCATATAATCATATAATTATAATTTTGCTTACAGGTTTATATAAACTATGAGAGCAGTTTCAAAAGTGAGTCGAGCACCCAAAACGTCAGCGCAAGTAAGTAACATAATAAACTAACAGGAACTCAAATCAGATACACGTCACAGACGCAAAGCGCGAGAAAACCCACGTGACCAAGTCGCAGTTGGTTTTGTTGTTGTGTCTGATTGGTTAAAAAGTAGCAAGTGTATTTTAAGGGAATCATTCAGTGTAGTGTACCAAAACCAGAGCATTCTGTTTTACTTTAGACAGTCGGTTGAAAAGCACTTTTTCCGACAACCTAGGTTATGATCGGATGACTAAGTATAACAAATTTCAACGGAAAAATATAGACAATAAAGAAAATTCTTTTTTTTTTCCTGACGTTGAATGCTGCTGATGTTTGTGCGTCGACTACAAACTTGAGAAAAATGTAAAACTCAGCCTATACTGATCCTAAAAAGTCTGAAAAATACTTGGAAGAGTGCTGAGGGTACAGCCTATAACGGTCGCCAATGAAAAGGACTTATTGATCGTGTGTACCTTGGTAAAAGCAGCCACTGCCTGTTCACACATACCAACTGTAGAGAACATTCCAGCAATTTCCTGCGAAACAGAAAATCTTCCTTAACAAAAAAAAAACAACAACAACCAACCAACCAACCAAACAAACAAAAACTTATTTCTTCTACAGACACGTCAATTTGAATTTCATGGTACGCTAATAGTAAATAACTGAGAGCCTACTACTAACACGATTGCTATGTATACTGACCGATAACAGGATATGATTTTCTGGTAAGGTGTTGACCATTTTCTCCAGCCCATTATAGTCCTCCAGCATGTAATAACACTCGGCCAGCCGCGCCTGGTTCCTTCCTTGGACGTAATATGTGACCGCGTTCTGCCACTTTTGCCGGTCAGCGTAGTAATCACCAATTGCGTTCCAGGCCTGCTCCAGAAGTTGATCATCACCTGAAAAATTAAACGAGCTAGATCACGTGTCACGGTATATGACGTCACAGTTGACGCGGTGCCAATTTTGAACCAACTATTTCATGGTTCGTGAACCTTGAAAAGTTTAGCCTAGAGCTTCCAAGTTCTTCGTTTGTAATCCGTGTTAATCTTCGTCATCCTTAACCAAGCTCGTTCCGTTTTGGGTCTCCTTGGTGTTTTCCTAACTTAGCAAAGTAATGACAAAGTACTATTTTGAGGTTTTTTCAATTTAAAGGTGGTATAGTACACCGCAAAAAAATGCTTCATAACTCCTGATGACAATGTTCCTTTAACACACCGCTGGGAGGTTTTAATTCAAAATGAAAGCGTGCGTACAAAGAAAAAGAGCGGAGAGCGGACTTCCTTTTCTTGTCTTTTTCTTTGGGATGTTTAATTCTCACAATTACCGAGCTACTGGCATTGACGGACTACAGAAAAACCTTGCGTTTTATAACCTGAATTCGCAGCCGCCGGCGCTGCCAAAGACAGACATTGGTCCCCCCTCCCCAAACGTACTTACCCCCTCCCCCTCCGGTCTTAAGGAGTTGAACGACTCTGAACCAGTCTCCAAGCTTCAGCCTCAAGTCAACAGCAAGGTCTCTGAAACATTCAATGTACAAAGTCTAATACCAGAATTTATAGCATTTATGGTTCCGCAATCTTGAGATATCTGATACTTAAGGAGGTATTGGCGAGTTCTAATAACAATGATAACTTTAAATATATGGCAAACTTGTCAAAGTGAAATGAGAATTCTTACTGGTTCACCGAGCGGTCCAAATTTTGCAATACGGACCCCTAAGATGGACCGTTTATGAGTTAGTTTCGACGAATTACTTTTTTTTTTTTTAGATGATTGCACATAAGAAAACAGTTTGTTTTCAAGTAGCAATCTTTTATCGTTCATACTTGGCGGACAATTAGAGTCCACCTTTGACCAAAACGGACCAGGAAAAAAGTAAGTAATGTTTGACTTTTCCCCGCGCTTTTACAGAGAGTGGGTCGCGGGGATGCGTTAATTTTTCAGCAAAGCTGTGAAAAAGCCTCCATCATATCTACTCTATTGAATTAGCTCGTTCGCAATACTTTCCCAATAAGAACCGCACGCAAGTTCAGTAACATAAAACTATTTATGAGCCCTATATCATCATTTGTTATTACTTAATCACAACTTATTTTTAAATTTTTTAGATCTTTGATCTTTTTTGACCTTTGATCTTTAAGTCACGATCAGTGAAAAACTCCGGTAGCCTCCAACGCAGACGCATTTTGTGTTCGTCACGCAATCTTCGGGCGAAGATTACCTGACGAGCCCAAAGAGAGTGTACGTAAGGGAAAGGAAAATATGCATATCGATCTAATACTATCAAGTCCTTGGTTCTCAGTAGTCATCCGATTGAATTTGTTACTAACAAGTAGGGAGAAATTATCTATTAATCACTTCTCGGTTCCACGCCATCATAACACCATGACCACTACCTTCTGTCCATTTCCAGGTAGAGTCTTTCTGCTTCCTCAAATCGCTTGAAATATGCAGCAACTTCGGCTTTCTTCTTAGTTTCATTCTGTAAATGAACGGAAACATCTGAGAATGCTAAACACTTCATATCCCTTTCTGTTAAGTAAAGTTCGGCAACCATACCCTGACTGGTAAAATGAAATTATCATAGCTGCTCAACTGTAGAGTTCAGTCAAGTTCCAGTAAAGTAAGTCGAATGTTGATGAATCTGGACCATTTGCACTTCCTAATTTAAGATAATTTGTATGGCTGGAGGAGTGAAATAGTCACATTTTACCTTTGACTTCTACCTTCACAAACGACATTCGGGTCTTTGTAAATACAGTAGAATTCAAACCATCTAATAAAGGGGAACAGAAATTGGTCCAAGACATTGGGAGGTTACAATCAACGAGAGGCCGCAAATGACGTTTGAAACGCCAAGAGTACAATAATTGGAGCCAGGATAAACTTAAAACTGCCAAAATACATGACCGCAAACAAAAGGGGGTGTGTTCCCAATACGCCCTTTGCACGATCCGGTCCCATGGTACAGAATAAATTATGCTGGGACGCAGGTTACACAGTGGGACTTCCAAAACAAAGGAACTCGTACCAGTCCAGCCCGACTCTCCTTTGTTTTAGAAGTCCCAATGTGTAACTTGCGTCCCAGCATAATTTATTCCGTACTATGTGACCGGATCGTCCAAAGGGCCTATTAAGCGCTTTGACAAAGTCAAAACAAAACCACCAAACGTTTTTTGCCAGGAAAGCAAAAATTTGCTTCGAATAATCGAGCGTTGAGAAGAATCGAAGGTTCCAGATTTCAGGATTTGCTGGCATGTTTGCAAGGTCAAAAGTTGACTTTGTACCGACTCCTGAAACCAACGCGAACATGGACTTTTGCTGTTCTTTGATTGGTTGCTGCATGGAGTAGCCAATCAAGAACATGGATCTCAGTAGAGCTACGTCATCAGTTTGGAATTATTCGGCTCCAGTCCCAGAAGTGTCTCGACCGGGAAAGGAATTGAACATGCACAGAGAGATACCTCGTTATTCAGGACACAAAGGTTTAGAACCAAACTAAACTCACGTCTAACTTAGCGAGCCTCTTGACAAACTTGATTCCTTGATAATCCTGACAACGAACAAAAGCCTTCTCCGCTACTTCTAGCTCCAGTCTCTCAAGGGATGACTCGGCCAACAGGCGCCTGCAATGACAGAGGTACGTGTAACGGTAACGCGAGTGAACAGTGAAGTAGAAAATCATTAAATTTTCTCCAAGTAAACTTGTCCATTGTACCCGGAATTAAAGAACCCACTCTTAAAACTGTAGTCTGCAAATGCAGAGAACGTCTCTTTTGACGCTTCATTCTTACCGCCTAAAAACTAAAAACTCCAAATTCCAAATTTTCTACTCCAAACAACGTTTCTATTTACAAACAAATTAATGTGTTTTGAACAAGTCATAGTAAAATCAGTCAAAAGTTTCCATCATTGTGAGGATTTTGGCGTCTTTTTGCCCGCTTTTTGTTGATGTCTGGGAGGCTGAGTTGGGTCATTTGGATTTGACCACATGCAAACAAATTTTTAACATGTGATGTAAATCAGTAATTTTTCTTTTAAGCTGTAAGTAAGTATGTAAATGCAGGTTTTGTTTAGCAAGTGGTTTAAGTATAACAATGTAAGTAGTGTAAATATTGTATTGTATAAGAACCGTAATGTAAATAATGTAACGTAATGTAAGAAAGAGTTTTTCCGTGAAGTATCTAAATGTAGGTAATGTAACTATCGCATTGCAAGTAGCATTCGTTCTGTGGAATTAAAAGAAAAAGTGAGAATTGGTTCTTCCAGTGGATTCAGCAGTTTTTCGATAACCAAGGGGAATATGTCAAGGTACATGTATGAAAGGAAGAGAGCTGTTATAGCTGCGTTTTACCAAATGATTTACACTCATACCATAATCTAGGGTGAGGATTATCTTCGATAAACTGGTACGCATCAGGAATGCCAACTTTTTCCAGCAGGTCACCAGCATCGCGCAGAGACTGTAAAAAAAAAAATGTGTTGATAAGTGAATAAAAATGGTGTATTTTAAGCTCGGTAATGAAATGTGAAAGGTGATCTGATCAACATGACTCGAGCGTGGGACAAAGAATAAATCTGAGTCCCCGACAGGAATAAAACCCATGACCTCCCGAACACCAGGCGGGCGCTCTATCCACTGAGTTAATATGTGACAGGCATAAACTGCTAGGATCAGAACTTTCGGAGTCATCTTTATTCACTTATCGCTACTCACTGAGTATCAGCGAGTGGTTAAAGGTACATATTACCACTGTTGGAGGTTTCTTTATCCTACCTTAACTTCCAAGTCCATCAAGTTTTCTTTGTTTGGATGGTCGGGATCCTGTTTAAAAAGAAAAACAAGGTTTGAATTGCATCCTTGAACTCTTCCATGCCCAAGGTCCACATGTAAATTCTGCTGACGGACTTAACGCAAAACACGACGGTACCGGCAACCAGGACGTCACCAAACTAAAGAATCAATAAGCACAATGCAGTGGCGGATCCAGACCTTAGCTAGACCTTGAGCTAAGGTGGGGGGCAGATAAGGGGTGGGAAGGGGGGGTGCGGGCCTCCCGGGTCCTTCCCCTAGATTCGCCACTGCATTGGACGCGTATTATGTACCTTGATACATTTCGTAGCCGTCCTTTGGAAATCAACAACATAAAATGACCAATTTCCAAATTCGTTGACGAACATGTAACAACACGGCTCTAATTTTTCGCCGCATTTCTATTTGGAACCGAGCGCATTCGTAGCATATTCAGCAGGGCAGGTTTTTAGACCGACAGAAATGCTGAACAAATCTTGATAACTACGAAATGCGGCAGTAAAATGTTAAAACATTTTCTAACAGGCGTCGTCCTGGCCGTCACTGTTGTATATGCGTAAGGTCCCTAAGGTGAAGGTGATATATCGACAACACATCCTCCACTACAGCGTTTCAAAGAAATGACCAAGATTGGAGACTAGTCCTCAGTTATCCGCACATTTGCCCTCGATGGAACCATTCAAATATTTTGGGATTTCAATTTCAGTTTTTCGACTTACCTTCATGATCTCATCCAACAGCACAGCCCTCACCTCCAGGTCATTGAACTGACAGATATAGCCGGAGCTCAAGATCGGCTCCTACAGCAAAAACAGTTTGAACATTAATGACAAAAGACAAGAGAAGGCGAGATCAGTCTGGCAAATATTGTCCCTCCTCAACCCTACTACACCCAGGTATATTAATGGGTACCGGCGAACTTAATGCTGGGGGTAACCCTGCGATGGACTAGCATCCCATCCAGGGGGGAGTAGAAATACTCCTAGTCGCTTCATGCTACAGAAACCGGGAAAACCTCCGGCCTGGTGGGCCATTTGGCTCGTATACAGACGTAACCTTTTACTATCAACCCTACTACAAGAAAGTAACGCGATAGAAAACTTGTTTTTCATCAGTATCTTCAGAATTACTATCAAATTAGCTATATATTGAGCGAACAACAGACCTGAGTGCCTAACATATACTACATACGTTGAACAGGAAAGCGCACCTCTTTACCCATTCTGTTGGAATGATTTTAACAGGCTGAATAAGCATACCCCTATTTTGTCTAAATCTACTAGCGTTCTATCATGAATGCCGTTCTCTCATTACCTATGCTACTCGTATTCTATTCTGTTGTAGATTGTGAGCAGCCTAGAAGTCACGGTGTACAGTTGTTGACAAAACAACGGTCGCTTCTTTGCGTTTTCGAAGTGTCAGTGAAGAGGATTTGGATAAAGTTTTGAACGACTAGTAGATTTATACTAAGACAATTAGATTATTCGCTCTCGATTTCTATGCGTGATAGTTGATTCGGGCTGCACCCTTGTCAACTTTCACGCGATAGAAAGCTCAAAATCTAATTGTTAAGTAGTATAAAACCCGACAAAATTGATTTGATTTTGTGGAGCAGTGCCAGATAAACGGGAGACCATTAGGAAGTGATCGAAGAGTGAAAATATAGACGAATCATTTGGTATCTGTACATCACGCTCTAATGTCTCTAATCCCAGCGACAAGCAATAACAGACTATCACAAAATGGAAAAACTAAGCCAAAACTCAATGCCGTTATGACTCAAAAAAATAATTACCCGTCATGGTAGTGGAATATTGTAAAACACTTAATTTCGACAAGCAAAGGGTTGTTGCTCTTTAAGACAACTAAGTTGAAACAAAGTTTTTTCTCTCTACTCATTGTGGTGTACAAGTACCTCAGGGTCGAGGTTACGGAATATATACATCCTTGTCTTCTCCATCATGGCAAACAGCTCTGCGTTATCCTGTGAAATAAAGTACAGGACATCGACAAATTGAACGATAAATAAATCTTTGCTAAAATCCATTATTCACATTTATTATATCTATCAGTTACACGAGCGCTGTGATTTGTCAATTAAGCGGGCCGTATTCTATACTGAAGGGCTCGCTAAAAGTTTGCAAATCGTCCGCTCGGCTTGGCATGGCTCCCCAACCCGTCTGGGACACAGTGGAGATATAGTAAATATCGTCCTACCGTCTTCTTTTCGGTCCCTACTGCAACTTACGGACAATGCTGATGCTCTATTCTAAACCAAACTGCAAATAGAAGATGGTGTTCCTATGTTTTCTCAGAAAATAATGCATTTTTCAGGTCTAGAAAAACTGCTGAACACACAATCGCGTTGTACTCGTGCGTTCAGAGGTAGTTTTTCTACACCTCAAGCACGCATCATTTTCATAATTTAAGCCTGGTTTTCACTAGCGACGCAAGCACAAGCGCAACAATTCTCATTTCACCGTGAAAACGGCCTCGACGCAGGCATAAGCACAAGCGCAAGGATCAAAAATTTTCCTTTTTCTTGTGCTTGCGCTTAAGCTCGTGTTTGCGCTGCAGCAAGTGAAAACGAAATACCGCTCAGGCATACCACAAGCACAAGGATATTTACCGCACGTGGATATGTTTGGCCAATGAAAACACTGGATCCAGATTATCTCGCGCCTAAACATTCCATTTCGGAATGTTCGGATGATTTTGCTTGTGCTTGTGTTTGCGTCGAATTTCATTTTCATTAGGGTCATCCCTATTACCTGCGCCTGTGCTTCTGCTTGCGTCGCTAGAGAAAACCAGGCTTTAGAGAACACAAAAAACTGTCTTCTTTTTGGTAAAGAAACCATAACAAAACGATTTTTGACATTTGGTAAGACTCACGTCTGCCCACTTCATGTCCCACACGTCTTTTCTCTCAAACTTCAGATGTTCACCGACCACTGTTTCGTTTCTTGAAGGATCGGCTTTTCGCACATCCTGTTAAATTCAACAACACGAATCAAGTTGTTTAAAAAAGAGCATTATCTGGTTCAGTATCATTTTATTCACTAAATAACCTGTTTTCAAATAACTTACTAGTTCAAAGAATGATAGAACTCCGGAAATGTCGATGATAGCCAAGCGTCTGTGCAAAGAAAAAAGAAAACACTATAGGTTTGCCTTTATTGATTTTTGCCTTTATTTACATATTCATTCAACACCGTTAAATGACGATAATAATAATTTAATGTGGGTGTTTATAATGTACATGTATAGGTTTATTACGCCATTTCCGCGCTGCCTTTCGTCTCTATGTCAAAACGAGTCTACGCGCGAAACCATTCATATGAAAATGTGTTCTGCCTTCAGGTTCATTTTCATGTTAATCAAACTCATTTTCCTATGAAAGGTTTCACACGAGGACTCGTGGGGCACAAGGTAACTCGGAAATGGCCTATTGATATGCATGGCATTTTCGTATTTATATTTTTGATTGGTTTTATCGCCAGAAGATGTTACAACAGTTTCTAAGTTTCTGAGAGATGGACCATTTTATTTTTGATGCGGGGAGGGGAAAATTATATATATATCTAAAATCTTGCCCAAGATAGACCAAAACATTCGTACAAAGCGAGCCACACAAAAGAAACATGACGAAAACTTTTTACTGACGACTTCTCAAGACAAGTTGTCGTGACATGAAAAAAGATGTCATGACAGCTTGTCACAAGCACGTGTCACGACAGTTGGTCAAAGCAACACGGTTTGTTTCAAAGGGTATAAGGCTAGTCAGAAGTGAGACTCTACATACTGCTTAGCAAAGGGCAAGAGCAATCTTGAAGATATTTCGGCCAAAAAATGCCACGGTACTGTAAAGCTAGATTTGAGTTCTTACGAGGAGATGCAGTTTAGTGAAAGTTGGTGTGGGCGACAGTTGAGCACATTCTTCATTTCCAGTGCGAGCTTGGGTAATGAGTAGCGATGAATGGTTCCTGATTCACGGCCCTAAAAAATGAAACCAAAAGCATATGAGTCTGTCTGTCTGACCGTTCGTCTGTCTGGGTCTCAGAGTATTTTACAGCAGGCCAGTCAGACCTTCAGGTATGCCGTCAGCCAGATCCTCCGTCTGTTGGTCTATCCGTCAGTCCGTCCGTCAGTCAGTCCGTTCGTCAATCAATCAGTCATTCAGTCAGTCCTTAGAACTGTCCGTCCGTCTGTCTTTCTATCCGTCAGTCCGTGAGTCAGTCCCTCCGTTAATCAGTCAGTCTGTCAGTCTGTCAGTCCCTCCGTTAATCAGTCAGTCACTCAGTCAGTCAGTCAGTCAGTCTGTCCGTCCGTGTGTCCGTCAATCAATCCGTCCGACAGTCACTAAGTCCTCCCGCCAATGGGTCAGTCAATCAGTGAGTCCGTCTGTCCGTCCGGTAATAAGTCTGTCGGTCAATCAGTCAGCAAGTCAGTCAGTCAGTGAGTCGGTCAGTCAGTGCCTGGGTGGGTCAGTCAGTCAATTTTGAATACCCACCATTTCTTTATGGGTTCCATTAGTTATTAGACAGTGGGAAGCATCTAACGAAAACTACGATGATGAACGTATCAGGGAAGAAGCGATTTTACAACACTTACCAAAATCAGAAGTTTATCCGAGGCACAAATACAACACACTGGATCATGCGTTGGCTGTAAGCAAGACAAGTAACATGGCAGTTAGTACAATAAAGGACAAAAATGAGTCGTAAGAAACAGTTGTATAAAATGTGTCACTAGTAATATCAAGTTCTATAACTTGGTACAGCGAATGTTCAACTTTGACACAGAGGCTTAAAGCAAGATAAACTGAGTTGCAAATATTGAAACTGCCATTCTCATGCACGCTTCCTTATGTAAATAGATTTAATTCTGGTGAAATGTTATCGGGTGACTAATTCTCATTTTTCTTCTTCCTGAAGACACCTTTGCACTCTTACAAAGTTACGTTCATAATAAATAATAAAAATTATTATTCAACTTTCATACACTGTACGAATTCCGATTTTCTGATTGGCTGATTTGTACCACGTGATGCTGGGTTGTGACGAAACAGCCACCTTGACGTCATTATTGTGGTGTAATAGCCGTGCTGTGAATTCAACACCCCACTGTCATTACACCATGGCTTCGGCTGACTCAAATATAGTGGTTTCAATGCAGTGTTTCTTTGTGCAGTGTATTCAATTTGAATAATAAAAATGTTAACGCACTCATTGCTCGTGAATTGTCGGGATTTACCACTACTCGTTCACTAACAATGAACTCGAAATTTTCAACAGCGCACGAGGCTTTGCCGAGTGCGGTATTGAAATTTCTCGTTCATTGTTAGTGAACTCGTGCGGGTAAATCCCGATGATTCACTCGAAGAGTGCCTTAACCTGTAGATAACCTGTAGGACAATCAGTTTTGAATGGAATCGAAGCACGAGAGACGCAGCGAAAAACACTTGCCTTCTGTGTACGTTGACGCCACGCTCTACCACAACCCTCCCCCCCCCCCCCCCCCCCCCCCCCCCCCCCCCCCCCCCCCCACAAAAAAAAAAAATCCCCACCCAAAAAAATAATGTTTTTTTTTTTTTTTTTAGAGGGAAAAATTAACACCTACCACCCACCTCTCTTTAATACTCTT
>Ga0126339_10001559_pt1 | contig 15692 bp, 13 predicted proteins | sample OrbTmetagenome_2_FD_92532 | JGI IMG/M metagenome (GOLD analysis project Ga0126339, IMG submission 92532) | Coral microbial communities from Petempiche,Puerto Morelos, Mexico - Orbicella T R C metagenome | ecosystem: Host-associated > Invertebrates > Cnidaria > Coral | place: Petempiche,Puerto... | reverse complement strand
GCCGCCAATTTTGGGCTTAACCAGCCAACTTTGAACGGCTGAAAAAGCAGTTTTCGCTTACCGTATGCGAAAAAAAAGTTTGCAGTGTTTCCAAGTAAGGTTGAAACTTTATTACTAAGCAAATATCTCACATACAAAAATTTCGTTTCAGTGGCACTTTAAGGCAGCCATGTTTTGTTTTTTTCTTTCTTCAGGGCTTGACATTGCAACCAATACGGTCGCATTTGCGACTACCTATTTTCCTTTTGCTCCTCAGTTGCAACTCTTACCAAAAATTAAAAGCAGATATATAAAAATTTTAATTGTTTTGTGTCCTAGTTGTTAGGGAAATTTGAACATCTGTGGGCAAAATACTGCCTAATTTACCTTTGACTTGTTCAATCAGATGCCATTTCAGTGGTTTCTATATAAATATGTATCGCTGGCACATATTTTGCTGTTCGGTCCGCTCGCAAAACAAACATGGCAGGTCACTCATGTCAAGCGTGTTTGTTGTTGCAAAGATTTACAGATTTCATAACGATGTACCTCAACAGTTTTAGCTGATTATGCTACCCCGATTTGAAGCCATAGATAGAGCTTAACAGAACATGTGTAAAGAAAGTGTATCAGTGTATCGTCTAAGGTAAAGAATTGGGAAATGTATGTATCAACGGGTCCCCATGCAGCTAATTTTCCAGGAGTTGCAAGTTTGTTTTTATCCAATTAAGATGGGATAAGTTCCAGGATTGTATCTGTTCTTGAAGTCGTGGATATCTTTAAATTTGAATGCAAATTTCATTTAGTTTTGTATGGGGTTAAATGTTTGTAGATCAAGTGAACAGTGAACAATCTTTCATGTTCGTTTAAGGTTACGTGCATGCTGTAAGTTTATACATTCATGATCCATTTGAAATGACATAACAGCTGTTGAAATAATAAAGTCAGAGCCTTGTTAACCATTTTTAATATTAATGTGATTTTCAATATTGTGATTTTTAACAATCAATTTATGTTTATTTGGGGCTTAAATTTTTGAACTTGCAACTGACTTTTCACAACTTTTGCAAAATGGCAAATAAACATTTTTTTTTATTTCAAGCCCTGATTCTTGCTTTCTGACATTCAGTGTTTTCATTCTCTTTAGTGGTTAAATTTTGCTTATCATTGTTATATTTATAATTCAGTCTCTTTTTACTAGTCTTTCTGGTATTTCTGTAGTAGTTCATGTAAGAATTCCATTTTTTACTGCTCATGAGTCTTGGATTTGCGTTTATCATTTTCACCGCTTGTGGTGCTTATTGCAATGTTCTTCAGATGTGTTTTCTTTTTCTACTAACTGTATGTTCTTGTCCAGAAAGAACATTTTGCTCTGTGAAACTGAAATCACAATAGCCATTCAATGGTGCTCATTTCCCAAGTAAGAGCTATTTGGTACTGTTGATACATAACATACTTCATTTATATTACATGAGCTGTATAATTTATAAACTGCTCCTGTTTGCTGCCATTATGTATGATGTGGCTCTATCAAAGTCACCAGTCCAATATTTATGCGAGATTCTACAATATAAATTTGTATATTTAGTGATTCTGCAACTGCTTGTATAATTAGTGCATCACACCATGTACCTTGCATTGACATACTTACCAAGTAACGATTCCATGAATTCTGAGTATTGCTTTCAATGAAACGTTCAGGGTTATCACTGAGGTATTAAACAACAGCTTGTAAAAGTGATGATTATCAACTGATTGATGTGTACAAACCTTTCTGGTGAAGAATTTTTTCTTCCTTCAACTGCCACGAAAACATGACAATCGGAGCACTTTCAAAAAAACTTTTGAATACAGATCGTGGATTTAAAGCAGCTTCCTGGACTTTAGGTATTTTTCCTTTCTATTTTAAGTCCCAAAGTAGTAATTTCTACATGTTAGGAACGAAAAAAAGACCTTGGAAGTTGGTAGATTTGGTCCGCAATGCACCATGATTACCAGTCCTGTACTTTTCAAGCACACAATTTTAAGATGAAAAACCATCTTTCTAGGACCCCTTAAGTTCTATAGAAATATGCTCAGTAAGTCGATTCTCATTGGTTTATTTGTCCTCGAGAACAATAGAACAATAAAGCCAAAAGGTTTTCAGGGAGGGTAGGAAAGACAATTGTCCCCACATGCTTTTTTTCGGGCAGTTACGGGCAGCACGGGAAATAGGAGGGGTTTTTCACTCGGGCAGTTACAGATGGTACTGGAGTCAGTGGGTTAATAAGGGTGCTGGTTATGAGCTTGAAGTTCTGTGTAAATTTATCTTCAATGGCGACAGAGACACTTCAGTAAAAGACCCAATGATACATGTAATACTGAAAATGGCCTGCGTAGCAAGGGTTCCCTTAGGAAGAGCTTTTCCGCATTCTGCCTGCACATAAATTAGGGTGGCACGTAAATTGGAGTGAGAGCAAACACTCAACAAAGCAGGGGGTGGTGGGGGTGAGAGTGGGAATACTTGCCTGCAAACCCCTCGATTTTGAGAAACCCGTTCGCCCACAAACAGGGCTCCTGATTGGTGCAGCATGGTCATCTGGATTGACAAGTGTATAAGGTTCACTTGAATGATTCCAGGAATAACTTGAGTGTGACTTGCACAATGATGTGGAAGAAGGTTTGTGATTTATTAGACTTGACGTGGATGGTACGTCTTCAATTTTACCCAGAAGACACCATATTTAAGAGGGCAAATACTTGGTGGCTCTATTACGCGCTGGATTCAGCGAAAGTCTTTCAGCTGCTGTTTTAATTATTGATCTTAACAGGAACCAGGGAAGGAGAACCAATCTTTGATAGTCTCATTTGACAACCTCACTTAGCTTTACTGAGTCATTTTTTGTGTCCAGGTAATGTGAGACCGAATTTTAGAAGCTGGCGACTGGTTGTTGTATACTCTGTAAAAGCAAATTTACTAGGGCTGACAATTTTCAAATGAAGGCTTCCGATTTCCACACAGTTCTATAATTCAACAGTTAAATACTTTTTAGCAGCAAAAGAATTAAATGACTAATGAACGGTTAGAGTTAATCCACAGGAAAAGCTGGTCTTAAGCCAAACATCTGACTTATTGCCCTCCAAATGAGTATGTACATACATGTAGCACTATTATGATTTTAGCTCAGTGACAAACTTGTCAATCAATAAATGGACTCAACGGTGAAACCCAGTAGGCGTTTTTCAAAATCAAGGGGCTTGCGGGCAAGTGTTCCCTCTCTTGCCCCACACCCCCCTCTTACTTCGTCAAATGTTTGCTCTCACTCCAATTTATGTGAGTCAGAATGTGGAAAAGCTCTTTGTATGCGAACGCTTGCTACGCAGGCTATACTGAAAGTGCAGGTTTGTACAAGGTTGTCCAAGACTGAAGCCAAAATGTCACAACATCTCAGGCTATGTATTCTTTTCAAACAAACTGCTGAAACGAACTCAAACCACCTTTGCCACTTTGACTTTGGAAGATAAAGCAGGCAATTATTTGACCTCTTCAAGCCTGGTTATATCATTTTTTGATGCACAGTACATGTACTTACATGTATTAAAAAGGTCACATTTTTAAGGCTGTTGTCACTTGTGATTTTTGTACTCCAATCATATCAAGCTTCATTGACGGTGTTCCAGTCACCCGAATGGAGGTGTCCCTTTGGTAAAGGTAGCAGTGCCTTGACTTGCCACTTTTAAAATCATTTTAATCATCTTTGTTACTTCAATTGACAGTTCCTGGAGCAAGAAGGGATTCGACATATGCTGGAGTTCTGGTTGACTGCAGATAATTTTCAGTTTCATTTAAAATCACAAATGGAGACTGGCCAGTACAATGCACAACATGCTCTGGATGATGCTATGATCATTTATGACAAGTGAGTGTTTCTATTGATTCCACCCCCAAAGGATCCGCATTTTACAACAGTCACATTTTATGTTTTACTTTTAAGTGATAGCTTGCATGATGCATAATCCTCTGGGGCAAATAGAGGATTTAGAGAATAGGGTTTGAGATACCAACCTTTGAAGGCAGACCTGGTGGGGGGCCTGGGGCATCTCCCTCATGAAAATTTTTAAAATTGAGATGGATTTCCCACATTCTGGGGCCAAGTCCGCATGTTATAATGTCTCATTAAAGTCAAAGTCACCTAGACACGAGGGTATAGAGTGAGTTTGGTACACTTTACCTTTGCTTTACTTTCTAACATCAGCTGAGCACTGCTTTGGTAATATGGCAGAGAAACGATCATCATTTGGTGTTGTTGCACGCCAGGTTACGATGACGGGAATTGAATGTATGAACGTATATATCTTTTTTGGAGGAAAGGTGTTTTTGAATGAGGATTTAAATTGTGGAAATCCGACAGAAATCACTGAAACCAGCAAAAACGTTAACTTGCGGTGGAACTAGCCAGAGCTGGCTCGTTTCAGTGGCGAAGTGCTGCTTCCACCAGTCCATGTATGGCGATGCTGACAAATCTAAGGTTACTGCATATTGTCACTGAGTTGTTCCTTGTTGTTTTACACGATATTACAATGCAGGGAACTGAAACTATGATCTGAATTTTTTTTTGTGGGGGGGGAAGGTGTTTTCAAATATGGATTTAGACTGTGGAAATATGAACAGAAATGTCGAAATCAATGAAAATGTGACTTTGAGGAGGAACAAACAAGCTTTTAAAGAATTCTTTCCAATTGCTTAAATTGGAAAATTTACTGCGATGATCATTCTTTGCTTTCATCTACAACCGCAGTTCAAATATGAATTATTTCATATATACTTCATATCACTTCTCTCCTCACAGGAAGATATGAACTCAACTAATTGACCTCACTCCCAATGTGTGGCTTCATAGCTCAGTTGGTAGAGCATCGCACCAGTATCGCGGAGGTCATGGGTTTGAATCCCTTTGAAGCCCTGATTTTTTCAGGCTTCTTCTTTTCAATTGCTTAAATTGGAAAATTTACTGCGATGATCATTCCTTCCTTTAATACTAACATTACTGACATTTCTTACATTGTTATATTTCTTACAATACGAATGTTACTTTCAAAACCAATGCTACCTACAGTAGTAACAATACTTACAACACTCACTACTAACACTACATAATATAATATATAGATTTAGCCAAGCCTAAAAGTGGAGCTCCTGATTACAATAATTAACCATGAATGAAAAGAGGATTTTTTTCCCCCTGGATCAGAAACTCAAAAAATGATCAATTGTGATTGTTCAGCGTGTGATTTCACTATCTTTTCTTAATCTAGTTACATTTTAACAAACCATACCTAATAAGTGTACCCAAGTTTGTAGAAATTACATTCACAATATATAAGGGACTTTCCAAGAGACGATTGTGCAAGGAAAATGTCGGAAGAACACATCAGGGTTTAATTTGCGCCAAAATTTTGCCTTTGCATGTACTCCCTCCCTCTCCCCCAGAGTAAAAACCTGGCTTGAGCCCACGATCCAATCAAAAACCCAGTATTTGGTCAACAGTCAACTTCAAAAAACACACGACTTCGATTAGCTCTTGACCTGAGCCTGCGATATGGTCACGTTGTACCGGTAAGCAGATACCTTTTTTTGACAGCTGTCAATTAATCATAGCATGGATGTCTAATATCAAAGATGTACCTATGGTAATGGTGCTTAACTCTCATTTTTAGTGCAGAATGCACTATTGGGATGGTTTTGGGGGCTGCCTGTCGCTTAGGAACTAATGCACTAAGGTGTTAACTTTAATCTTTGTTTAATTAATTTCAATTAATTAATTAGTCAGTCTAGAGACAAGGAAATGGTGTGGTTGAGCTGGGAAAGGTGCACGTGTACCCTACGTAAAATGTGTTATAACTACTCAGTAGTCAACATCACAAAGCTATATATTTGTTTCAAGTAACCCCTTGCTCTCCTTTTGGTACTATTCTCTTAAGTACAAAACCAATTTGCTCTAAAAGCATGCGCAGATTAGTTAGCGTTTGTGTCTTCTATACATTAGGTGGAGGATACATTGCATACGGGATAGCACACAAATGTTGAGTAGTTTTCCTTATGGTAGAACCCAACATGTAAGAGGCATGCATTCTAGCATCGCAAGTGTTATATACTAGGTTTCCACACGTTTTTTTTGTGTCATGTAATGTCAGGTACTAGGTAGTGCCACTTGTCCCTTTTTAGTGCAAAAGTTTAATGTATCTTTTAGAATTACCCACAGGTCGGTTCAACAAATATCATCTGCTGTTTTCAAACTACAATAGAATGTTTGTCAGGGTTTAAATAAAGAAGGAAAATGTGAAGTTTCTCATCAGCGGCTTATTTATTTCTTGCCTTAACTGCATTTGTAAGAGAGACCAAAAAGTTCGTGAGTTAGTGGCTTAAATATTCTGCAAATTGTAAATTTGTGACAAAAGAAACCAGGAAAGTGCTCAAATATTGCTGCAGACGCCATGGCACCTAATGAAAGCGCAAATTAGTTTAATCAGTCTTTGAGGAGACTCGTTCATTGATGCAGGATAATATTGGCCAAGTACCGCTGTTTACCTTCAATACTTCTCATTGAAACGATTCCCAGTGGTATCAATCGATATTGTTGTGTGTTAATTTTGAATTGCTTTATTGTTAACAACAAAGGTGGCAACAGAAAAAGAAAGTGGTATTCCGTGACTATCTGGTAATTTTAAATTAGTTCTTGTTCATCTGTGATAAGAAAATTTGCGTTTTGAGAAAAAACAAAATTGTTTCTCTTCCATTTCTTGGTCAGATATTTAACTTTCTTTCACTTATCCCCAAAAACAAGCTCATCTTCTGTGTGTTTTGGAGAAACCAAGAGTTTCATGTTACATACCTTTGCGAGGAACATAAAAGTATCAAGTTACAAAATTGGCGCAAAGAGCTAAATTGTCACGTTTGTTCAACGTATTATTGAGTAATATTTAAAAGCTGTCGTGGCAAACAGTACTTGTACGTAATTTTCAGACCTTGAATGAGAATAGAACCTTGAAACGTACTCACTGCTAAGGGGAAAAGCCCTAGCAGACTACCAAGGTAGATACAAACCGGAAGTGAACCAAGCAGGGATGAGTATTTATGGGACTCATGGCAGAGCTATCAATTGCAGTCTGCACTATCTCAGATTGTCTCACTCATTAAGGAATGGGGCTTGGCATACAGACAGATGAACGTACGTACAGACAGTCACATGACAACCAAAATTTTTGAGATTGATGGGTTACCAAATTTTCTAAGGTCTGGGGCTCCACTCATGCACCAGCTCTGCTACTAATAGAAACATTGCTCACAATGCTAAACATCACTTACAATACTAACGTTGCAATTACACTACAGGATGTAATACTAAGGAGAGCACGGAAAAAGAACAAACCATTTTAATAAAACCTGCTTATTACACAAAGTGTAAAAACAGGCTTTGAATTTGCGTGACATGATACATTATTATTTACTATTATGCTAATGGTAAAAAAGAAAGGGGAGTTGCTTATACTAATACCGGAATAAAGGAATCCAACTTTTTGTAATGTTGTACAAGTTTACCATTTCTTTTGGCAATCAAAAATTTTATGTGAAGAGTGGCTTTCAATTTAGCCTTAAAAACGTCTACAGATGGTTTTGTATTATCAAGCTTACACCTACAGATATAAAACTTTGCAAGGAAAAGAATGTGGTTAATTGCTATAAAGTCTTTATCAATATCAAATTTACCAAACAAAACATCTATGAGTGAAAAATCTACTACTTTGTTTTTATGGATGGCCAGCCATGATAACACCTCTTTCCAGAAGATCTCAGTTGTCTTACAGAAAAATAGTAAATGCTCGAGGGACAGAGGGTACAAAATGGCAAATCTACAGTCTTGAATTTAATAGTTTATTATTTGTAAAAATAAAACCGTTTAGCAATTTATATTGAAATACTCTCAACTTTGTGTTCAAAGTAACATTGAAGGCTAATGAATAGATTTCTTTCCAGTCGAGAGAGAGGTTAGGGTACTCATCTTTTAATTTAGCTTGAGGGGTCAGAGGAATTTCTTTATGGGAACTCTCTATAAAGTGTTTTGGAGGAGATGCTTGAAAGATCAAACATCTGGCCCCTTATTGGCACTTGAAACAAATTTTCAATGAAAGGATGCGGTTCAACATGAACACTTTTTCCCTTAATTGTGGAACGCCATTCATTCCGTATGGCACTGACCACTCCCATTAAGAGGAAATATTGACTTGGAGTTAGTTTTGCATTAACGATTTTTTCACTTCCTAGAAAGATATTATCTTTAGAAAGCAAATTTCCGACTTTACTTATCCCACATGTATTGCAAAAGAAGACATGATACAAAGATTTATCATCACTCAGAGCGTATTTATTATTCCACACAAGTTGATTCATTATATCTTCATAAGAACACATTTCCTTCCCTGTGAGAGTGGACCATACATCCAGGCAGTCTTTGTAAAACCCAGGCATAGATATGGGCAAATTATGACAGTCAAAATGGCACTACAAAATGAACTTTCCTCCTACTTTTCCAAATAACAACTCAAGAAAGGTTTCCAAGGACTACAATGGTGGACAAAATTCCTTGGGACACTTGCATCATTGCATGAATTATCTGTGTTTTAAAAACGGAGTTTGAAAAAGCACTGTTATCCTTTTCAAAATTCTTTTCTGCCCCCCCCCCACCCCATACAATGTTGAAATGTCCAACATTGTAGATGGGGTAGGGGGAGGGGCTGAGCAAGTGTAGTTGAATCAATGCGTGACTGTTTGTTTGGCGCATTTGAAAAAGTGCCACAAGTGCAAATATGTCCCAAGATTTTTGTCCATGATTGTCTGAATTTGAGTTAGAAAATAAAATGTCACTTTTCAGTGTTTTTCTACAGTTTAAATGGTTTTTTCCTGTAAATCCCTTTGACAAAACGTTTTAGGGGCTGGGAGGTGAACTACATCTCCTTCAAGCGCCTCCAAAAGATCGGCCCAGGGTCCTACCTAAAGCCATTTAAGAAAATTACTTCGGTTTGCTCTGCCCTTATCCAGGCGAAAGAGCCCATGGCTCAATTCGAAAATGTGTTGAAAATAACTTTCAGTGGCAAGAGAATAAAGCTCTTACCACAGTTTGAGTTTCCGTGGACGTAAATATTGCAGAATTTTCCTCGTCCCTTGGAGAGGGCCTCGTACACGGCTCCACAAAGAACCAATGGCATAATTTCTTGGTTTGCCAGAACCTAGAGAGCTGCCTCCAAGCATTGTCCTGCACACCTCATAACACATTCGCCATCTTTGGCTTCTTCTAAGAGTTGCACTCTTGTTTTCTTAGAACGTGCCATCAGCGATTCAGCAGTAGAAAATTCTTTCACTAAAGCTAGGGCTTTGTCCACAGCTTTATGGCAATGATTAGCCATGAACTGCATGAAACACAGCTTCCCTTCTCGTTCTTGAGCCGTCGCGAGGCAAACCAACTGTAGCCTGCTGGTGATCAATTTCGCTTGGATGATTTTAGAGACGTCATAGACAGTCAATCGTTCTTCGTCTCATTTCCTCTTTATCCCAGCAGAAACTTCTTTCCCCTTTCGCTTTTTTCCTGCCATAGCTGCCTATGTTTCAGGTACCATGGTCAAGTCAGGGTGCCCCAGAGAGTGTAGTGCCTCAGTATCTTCTTTGGTGACGTTCTTATATGCGCTATAGTAACCGTTATGGTGATCACTGAAATGGACTTGAATGTGAATTTTTCGTTCAAGTACTTCTTGACCTGTAGCCACCGACCTCTCTTTTCTCATTTCACAGCCATGTGGAAATGATAATAGTTAAGATCGTCACTGCTTTCAGAGTGTAAATTAGCATGAGCCTCTATGCATACTACCCAGTGCAGTATATTAATGCCATAGAACTTCCACGCTTCTATGATGGCTTGAATAAAGCTCTCTCTTGTTGGAAACTTTGATGTGTCAGCTTGACTGTACGTTATGATGTACACCATTCACTGAGTTTGCAAATCAAGCGACGCCATGATCACTGAGATTACATACACTGTACAAGGCCTTTTATTTCTTCCGAAATCAACTCCTTTACCTGTGGGACCAGAAACAAAAAATTCTGAAAAGCCGTAAAACAGTTCTTAGAAATGTCATTTTAATCTGAGATGTTCATATAGTTGTGTTCCAATAACACATAGGCCTGTAAAACACCCCAGTTGTGAATTTTCCCACGAGATGCGCATATACGCGAAATTCAGACAATGGTGGACAAAATTCCTTGGGACACTTGCGTCATTGCATGAATTATCTGTGTTTTAAAAACGGAGTTTGAAAAAGCACTGTTATCCTTTTCAAAATTCGTTTCTACCCCCCCACCCCATACAATGTTGAAACTCTGGAAGAATGTCCAACATTGTAGGTGGGGTGGGGGGAGGGGCTAAGCAAGTGTAGTTGAATTCACGCGTGACTGTTTGTTTGGTGCATGTGAAAAAGCGCCACAAGTGCAAATTTGTCCCAAGACTTTTGTCCATGATTGTAGCGTAATCTTTATTATAACATAGCACATGCTAGTACCATCTGATATCTATTGAGCCATCATGAACGAAATGAACGCACGGCCATGCATATGTAAGATGACATGTGCAGTTTCAAATTAACTGCAAACTTTAGTCGAGTTTAGTGCAAGTTCCTTTTGTTTAAGTTTCAGCAAAGTGAAGATTGTTCTGAACAATCCAAACTCTACTTCAAGCCTTTGACTTTTCGGCAAGCTAAGATGTTTACTTAAACCTGAATATTTTGACTTTGTTTGTGTACATTTTCATTGAGTATTTTTCACTTTGTTTGCCTACATTAATTTTTCATTATATTTAATTCGAAGAAGCGCATTTTCCATTGACAAGTTTAGAAACCAGGTTTTCGTTCAACCATTGCTCAACTTATTGTGGCGTGTTAGGATCCTGATGACCTTTGTTTTCCTTCATCGTGCATTGTGAGAACTTTGTAGTCAATCAGGCTCGAAGTAGAGTCAAAGGCTCATGGGTAAGATCCTCATTGAGCACTTGAAGAATGGAACTGATAAGAGGCTAAGAGCAGAGCAAGCAGGATTCCGACAAGGAGGAAGCACCACAGAACAAATATTCATCTTGCGCAACATTATCGAGCAGTCGTGTGAGTGGGAGGGCCCCGTAATTGTTAATTTCATTGACTTCAAGAAAACCTTTGACTCGTTGCACTGACCAAGCCTCTGGGACATCATGAGGACATGTGGCATACCAGAAAAGATCATAAGAGTAGTCCAACTTCTATACCAAGATAGTGAGTGTGCAGTTCTGGATGGAGGCCACACATCTGAGTGGTTTAAAGTCGAAACAGGTGTCAAGCAAGGGTGCATGATGTCTGGGTTCCTGTTTCTCCTTGCCATTGACTGGATAATGTTCGAGACAACCAAGCAAGCCAACATCAGAATAAGATGGAGGTTCATGGACCAACTAGAAGATCTTGACTTCGCCAATGATATTGCTCTGATCTCCACCACCCAACATCAGATGCAAAGGAAGACAAACAAGCTCACAGAAGCTGCCCAGAGAGAAGGTTTAAACGTCAGTAAGACCAAAACCCAAGTCATAAGGCAAAACTGCAAGAACACAGAGCCAATCAAGTTCCAAAATGGCAACACCATCAAAGGAACCAAGGATTTCACCTATCTAGGAGCTGTTGTAAGCACAGAGGGAGGTTGTGACAAAGATATGGATAGTAGGTTGAGTAAGGCCAAAGCAGCGTTCAGAAAGCTAAGGAGAATATGGAGCTCAAAGCAGTACAATAGGAGTCAGTCCTTTTGTATGGAAGTGAGACATGGAAGACCAATGTCCAAGACAATAGAAAACTAGACTCCTTCCAATACCAGTGCCTCAAAAGAAGCCTGGGCATATTCTAGCCTTACATAGTATCAATTGATGAGCTTAACGAAAGAACAGAATGTACGAAGATGAGTATGGTAGTAAAGAAAAGGAGATGGAGGTTTTTAGGACACGTTCTTAGGATGCCCAGAGAGCATCACTGTGCCACAGCACTCACCTGGACACCTACAGGCAAAAGGAAAGTCGGCCGCCCCAAAACAACCTGGCGCCGCACTGTGGAGAAAGAGAGGGCAATGGCGGGCTGGAAGTCCTGGGAAAAAGTGAAAGCTCTGGCTAAGGACGGGAGCAAGTGGAAGAAGAGTAGTGCAGCCTTAAGCACAATGGATCGCGAAGAAGATAGGTGAGGTGAGGTGACAATTACGTTTATGATGGCTCAATAGGAATTAGATAGGACTCTGTGAAAATGTGTTAAATGGAAGTGACATGCACCCCATTGATCCTTTACTAACTTATTTACATTCACCTTAAAAAAGGAGGATGTCAGACAAACTACTTACTGAAATAATTCGTCGAACGGATGGCGAACAAATCCTGAGCGTTACCCTGAATCAAATAAACAACACTCGAATTCATTAGATAGGACTCTGTGAAAACGCATCAAATGGAAGTGACATGCACCTCATTGATCCTTTACTAACTTATTTACATTCACCTTCAAAAAGCAGAATGTCAGACAAACTACTTACCGAAATAATTCGTTGAACAGATGGCGAACAAATCCTGAGCATTACCTTGAATCAAATAAACGACACTCGAATTCATTCCAGAAAACAACTTGGGTCTTGTTCAGCTTTAACAATTGTATGATTCAATCACAACAAATCCAAGATGTATACACCTCAAAAAGCACAATGGTAGGCAAATTACTTAAGTACTTACCAACATAATTGCCGAACGAGGGAAAAGAAATTGATTTTAACAATTGTTATACTGGAAGTATAACAAGTATGATTTTTAAGAATACAAAAAAAGTGTTTAGTGTTTTGTTCACTCACTGAGTTGAAAAATAAACAATATTGTGTTCAATTACAGCAATAATTTGAAACATTAACTAAGAGAAATTGATTTCAACACCTGTTATACTAGAAGGAGCCCAAATAAATATTACAAAATTCAACCGACTCTTGTTTACTAACTCAGTTCACTCGTTGGCACTTACCAATAGGTACAACTAGTATACCTTTGCGAGGAAAACAAAAGTATCAAGTTACAAACATTGGCGTGAAAAGTGAAGTTTTCATGTTTGCTACTTTAATGCATTATTGAATTTAAAACGAACAAAAATCAATGTAAAATATCACAGTAAAATTCAAAAGCTGTCATCACAAGTAATTTTTGGACCTTGAATGAAAATACACACATGAAACATACACACTGCTAAGATAACATCTTATCAAGGTTTGTGTCCATTTATATTCTGCAAGGGGAGAAGCCCTAGCTGACTACCGAGGTAAATACAAACCGGTAGTAAACTGAGCAGGGGCGAGGACCTGTGTGACTACAGTCCTAGAGCTATCAATTGCACTCTACACTATCTGAGATTGTCTCACTAGTTAGTTTAATTTAGGGGGTTTGACTGAACCTCCTGAACCCCCCTAGATCCACCCCAGATCCTTCCTGTAGATGTTGGAAAATTGGATGTGTACATAGTGCTGTTAATATTGATCATGTTGTAAGTAATGTGGTTTGATTTTCTCTGGATTTTCCAGTGTGTACTTGTTGGTTGTTTGGGAGAATGCATTTCCTTTACACTGATTTGCATTCTTAACTACCTGTCTGGCTTCCTGAGACAAAGGAAGTTTTCCTAATTACGTGACTGTTGTTTCATATGACTCATAAGTCTCAGTTCTTGGGCAGTCAAAGGATGTTCAGGATCAAAGAAATGACAAGTTCAAATATTAGACCAGCAGCAATACTACAAGTGACTGCCCTCATCCATCTGTTCCATGCTAATTCAAAAGTCTACAACATTGGTGGTTTTTTCACTTGAAGTAAATGCCATATCTTGTTGGTAAATAAGATTACATAGTTTCATGCTAGATGAGTGTTAGTAGCAGTTATTTCAAGTGGTTTTTTAACCCATCATAGGTATTTTTCCATGCAAGCAAGTGTCCCTCTTGGTGTGGATGATGTCACAAGGATTGAGATAGAGAATAGTATTTGTCGTGAAGGTGGACCTCTACCTGAATGCTTCACTTATCCCATGGAACATGTCCTTTGTCTTCTTGAGGAGGTAACACATTTAATGTGAGGTTTCAAATGATTTGGACCATAACTCAGTATCTTCTTACATAATTATGTGGGATTAGTGGCCCCTTGTTAGAGGTTACTGGTACATATTTTAGTGTTGATGTGTGTTCGTGGCTTAGATCAAAACTAAGTATTTCCAACTCAGTACCCTCTTACGGAGTTGGAGGTGTCCCTTACTGTAGGTTGCCAAACGGAGTTCATGAGTAGCTACTGAACCATATTTTAGTATTCCCTTATGTGAGATGTCCCCGAGAAGAAACGTTGCAAGACAATAAAGTTTTATTTAGTTCCATGCTCTGCAACTCAAATCCCCTTTGTGGCATCACCCTGTTTTTATCATTCAATGGGTGGGATATGCTACAATATTGTATCTTTAACTTAGTTATATTGTCATTATATTTCAGGTGTTTTTTCCAAGTTTCCTAAAAAGTCAAGTGTACTCCAGGTATCTTACAGAGCTGTTTAATTCCATTAGAGACAATCCTTCTTCCCAAGTGCTCTCAGCCTCTGTTAGCAGTGAAGATGATATTCAGGGACTGGATGCTCAGAGTGAGGAAAATAGTCATCTGGTAAAATCTACATTTGGCTCTGATGTTGATCTTAAGGAACACCCAGATGCCCTTTGGCAAAGACCTAACCCTGGGTAAGTTCACGGTGTAGGTAAAGTTAGTTGTAAGACATTTGGGCCCAGGGAGCCAGTACTATCTGTATGCATGCATCATTTTTGTGGCAAGTTTCTGTCTTTTAGCAGTGGAAAAATGGGTCCTATATTCATTGTGGTCTTGTTGTTTCTTATGTTATGCAGGAGGCAGTCCAAATTCACACAGACCTTAAGTTTCCCACTTAATAACAAACTAATGATTGTACCTACAATCGAGAACAAAAGTCCCTGGAACACTTACGTGATTTAACAAATTATCTATTTTTTAGTTTTAAAAACACATTGCTGTTCCCCCTCCCCACCCAATACAATGTAAAAACTCAGGAGAAATTGCAAGTACTAGTCTTGAGGGGTGTGGTAGAGGTTAGGCAGGTGAAGTTGGACTCGCGTCTGGCATGTGCGCAAAAGCGCCAAAAGATCAAATTTATCCCAAGACTTTTGTCTATGACTGTAGTTACAACACGTAATGCATATTTTAATGTTGCTGTTATTGGTGATGCTTAAAAGAAAATTGGGTGGTATGCTAATAATTACTGTTCTAGATTTTTAAAACATGGATGCAAATTAGTATGGTTGGCCATTCGTTTCAAAATTACTATACGCGGGTTTTTCTGCCGCGTATAATTGTTTACATACGTTACGTATGGGCTTCAAGCCCATGTATACGACCATTTAGATCGCTTATATACACATTTTTAATGGGCCACATATTTGCGTAAATTAAAGCGCGGCGATATGCGAAATAAATGCCCAAATATACGCGTCCTACAAGGACCCATATATACGCGTGCTAAAATGCGCGTATATGAGGGTCTCGTAAATTACGTTTTATATGCCAGCACGAAATGTGCCTTTTAAGAGAATGGCTGTTC
>Ga0126339_10001558_pt1 | contig 15693 bp, 12 predicted proteins | sample OrbTmetagenome_2_FD_92532 | JGI IMG/M metagenome (GOLD analysis project Ga0126339, IMG submission 92532) | Coral microbial communities from Petempiche,Puerto Morelos, Mexico - Orbicella T R C metagenome | ecosystem: Host-associated > Invertebrates > Cnidaria > Coral | place: Petempiche,Puerto... | reverse complement strand
CTTTTTAATTCTGTCTTTATTTAATTTCAGCGTTTTTCGACTCCACCGACCATTTTTGTTACTGCTAGTCACCAGTTTCCCAAGAGACCTCAAGATGCCATGGCCGTGTGGGTGGAGGAGTTGCGCGTGGACAATTTCAAAATTTGCCTCAGAGAAGCAAAGATTTTCGATGGTCCTCATAAAAACATAAAGATAGTGAGTAAATTTGACATTTTCTGTCAATCGTCATTCTAATCAACTACAGGTGTACATTATGTACGACCCAAAAACGTTCGCTTTCTGCGCCAATGTAATTAAAGCTAGCTCAATAAAAACCACAGTCTATTGTCATTGTTCCCACCAATTTAGATCCTCGAGGGGCGTTACGATGTTGCTAAATATATCATAGACCAACTTACCACGTTACTGTTTTAGAAACGATGTTTATGCCTGATCGTCGTCCATTGATGCTGTCTCACATGTGAAACCAAATGTTATTGCCGCATTTAAATTTATCTTAATCAGTTTTACTGTTTAGTCTGTCTTAGCATTATAAGTCATTTGTTTTATTTTATTCATTGTTTCTGATCCTTTGTATTTATGTTTGTTACAGTTGTTTAGTTTCTAGAGCTCTTATCTATTTATTATTATAAAATATTGTATTTTTAGTTTTATCTAGGTGAGGGCCACAAGTTTGATAGTGAATGTTCAATATTATGTGTTAACCCTCAATAAACAAAAGCTTCTTCTTCTTCTCCTTTTCCTTCTTCTTCTTCTTCTTCTTCTTGTTTTTCTTCTTCTTCTCCTTCTTCTTCTTCTTCTTCTTTTTCTTCTTCTTCTTCTTCTCCTTCTTCTCATTTTATTGAGTCTGCATATCTTATTCATAATTATTAGTATGCGTTAATTAAAATATACTTAACTGAAATGTCTATTACGAAATGACTATTTCGTCCTTTTATAACTGTCAGGTGTTATTTATTTATTTATTTATTTATTTGTTATTTATTTTCTGCAGAATTGGATGGCGTTTACGAACCTGAAAGTGGACAACTTTACGCTAACCGACAGCCTGGTGTTTACCAATACAAACTCACCATCTGATCAGGATAACTACGCTTTCTGTCAAGTAAGAATTAAACCAACGAAAATCCTATAGGGGCATCAAAAGGGCAACACTAATAAGTTAGAATTGACGATTAACATGGAAATATTTCAGCTGTGGGCCCACAGAATACTTTTTATGATCTGTCATAGTTAGTTTCCGAAATCATACTTCATCCTCGGTGATCAACTGATCAAGAATACTTTTCCTCTTGTTCTAATCGAAGCCATGCATGCACTCTGATTTGGAAACCAAACATTCGAATTAGCGCTGTTAAGTACAAATACGAATTATTTACCAACCTTTATAAATACTAACAATAATACCTTTTTTTTTCTACCATTGCAGACAGTAAACTTCACAGAGCCATTTTATGCTCGTCCTGTTGTGTTGGTGACACCAAAGCGCAGTGACAACAACAACAATGCTAATTTGTCTGGATCACGTTGCAACGCTGTTACCGCTTGGGTTGAGGTAAGGAATACTTATTGTGATCTTTGTGTGAATTTTGGCAAACGCTCAGGTAATCAGAGAGATTATTTATCTTTTCTTCTCTACAGTAACTCAATGTACTCAATGTACCCTTCCTCATTCCCTTTATATCAGTTTTGTGAAAATTCTATTGGCAGTATGAATATGGCAACTTAATTAAACGAGGCCAAGCCTAATTTATTTTTGTGGTTTTTTACCCAGCATACATCAACAACTGATGCACAGGTGTGTGTGAAGAATTACAACAGTGACGCCAACAATAAAGATGTTATCACCGTCGACTACATGGTCACCGGAGGTAGGCGAAAATACTCCATATGCACCACGAAAAATCACCGAATACATTTAAAACTGGTTATCGAATTTTTTGGTCAGGTTATAAAAAGAAAATGGCAGATTTTGGTCTTAAATAGGGTCAGGGTTTTAAGAAGCGACCTTCTAGGAGTACCTCCCCTCCCCCGGGTGTTATTCATTGCATCGCAAACCAAATCCACACTAACAAGGCAGAAGTTGGATTAACTCTCAAGCAAATGTGTACCAGAAAATTAAATCGTTTCCTGACAAGTTTTAGTTTGTCTTGCCAGACTTGGATCCTTGCATCGATGTGACATGTCATTATCACTGCCTGTGTAAAGCGTTTGGACCAAATGATGCTCGCTGCGTGGCTGTTGACAGATGTCCTTCCTACCAAGAACCAGTCTGCTCATCAAATGGCACAACATACGACAATGAATGTTTGTTTCGACAGGAAATGTGTCTTCAGCGCCTGAACTTCTCTGTGCAACACCCTGGTAGTTGTGAAGGTTAGCAATTGTTTTACGTTGAAATTTCTGATCATGATCATGAGCATAATAAAAATGATAACGACGATGATGACGATGACGATAACAATGACAAAGTTTGTGATGTTGGTAACCATGATAATGATAACGATAATGATAATGATGACTGTTTTAACAGCACATGAAGAGGGTTTAAAACTCAGAAGATACAGGTTTAATGCAAAGAGACCCTAGCCGTCGAATTACATCGCACAACTGACTATTGATGCCATAATTAGAACATACTTATGCATATGCTATTCTTAAAGATCAACATACAGATCCTTATACAGGCATTCTTGTACATTCTTGTACATAAATTAGCACATTATCACAATGACAGCGAAGATGACATTCAGTAGACAAATTTGGGTAGCTAAAACTGTTTGTACTTATTAATGTTTTGTGTTGTTTGTTGAAGGATTTCCTTTCCAGAGAGGTCGCCGTCACATGCCACACATTCCTTCCCTGGGTTATTCTCATTGTCAAGTAATTCGCCTAAAGCCTTACGTGTTCTATCCTGACAAACCACTTGAAGTTCAGATCACTGTCAATCATATTGACACCAGTGACAAGTCATATGTACATGATGCCGCTGTGTCGTGGATTGAAAATGTCAGGTATGATCGTTTCACTGCGTGTGTGATGGCGGCTGGCTACAATGAGCGGAAATCACATGCTAACGTGACAGTTGATTGGATGGCGTACCAAGGGGCTCCAGTGGGTGGTGTTGCCGGAGAAGTACGGATATCACAGTGGTGGACTGGAACGACTTGTAAAGCTGTCAATTTTCCATCGGTAGGTACTGTTTCGCATAATTTTGCGATTTTACACAAACAAATTTCTCAAAGAATAATTTTGAATAGCCAAAAGTTACCAAATTTAACTCAAAATAATATGACAATACTGGAACTAATAGGCCTAATATAAAATGTCACCTCTAGCCCAGCCATTAGACCATTAACTCTCTCTAGATGTCCAAACCTTTACTAATTACACGACACCAGCACCAGCATCAGCACCAGCACCAGCAACAACAATAACAACAACAACAACAACAACAGCGGTTTCAGAATAAAGAGTAGCGAGATAAAAACATGACGTTTCGGGGACGACATGTCACCTTTATCGCATGCAAATTATTATGTGTTGGGTAACGTTATATAAAGAATATAGAGTGGGAGTGACTTCATTCCAGCGAAACTTTTTATTTAAATTTTTCTCATTCTTTTGTTTTTTTTTTTTTCCCACTCTATATTCTTTACATAACGTTACCCAACACATAATAATTTGCATTTGATAATGGTGACGTGTCGTCGCCGAAACGTCATGTTTTTATCTCGTTACTCTTTATTCTGAACTGTTTTTCAAAACCTTTCGTTATTAGAACAACAACGGTGTCTTACTTTTAACACAAATAGCAAAAACAACAACGACGACGTCTTCCTATTGAAACAACGAGAACAACAACAACAACAACAACAACAACAACTTGGAAAAAAAATGACATTAATAACAGGAACAACAATGTTAATGGAACAGCGATGTTAATAATAACACGGTTTTCAATGAGTCATAAATCGAAAGCTGAAGTTATCACTCTGGCCAATAAGGAAGAGCACAGACAATGTAATGAACCACTCAAAACTTAAAGTAAATACACGATGCTGACTCGAAACACAGGAAACGTGTTGAACAAATTAATACTGGTTTTGGTTTACTTCTGATTGGATAAAAGAGCGAGTGGTGCGTTTTATCAAGCCAATCGTTTAGCGTGATAATGAACCCCCAATTACTTTCAATACTCAAGTTAACACTGCTCTAGCAGCAGCAACAACTAAAGCAAAAACAAAAGAAGCAACAACGACAACAGCAAAAGGAGCAAAGGTAAGAAAAACAACACTAACAACTCGGACCAATGTTAAAATGGTGTTATTTGAGATTAGTGGTAGCTCTGAGATGCATGGCCAGTTGTTGCTTTACGGGTTCATTGCACAATTTATATGTTTTGTTTGTTTTACTATGCAGGGAAAGTTTTCAGTGATCCCTTCAGTGTTTGTTACTGCTACACACTATCGCGCAGGACTAAAGCGTGACGCTGCCAGTGTGTGGATTGAAGACATCACGCAATCCTCATTCAAAGTTTGTTTGAGAGAGCTGCAGAACTACGCAGGATCTCACGAAGATGTTTATATTGTAAGTGATTACACCTTAGTTTTGTCACCACCCCATAAGGAATGAGATTTCTTCATCGTTTACTACAGTTAATCAACGATTTAGGTAATTCCAAAAGGAGGACATTCAACTTTATAGTATGTTATACCATCCACGCATCTCAGTATAAAAAGATAGAGTGTGATGAAACTCGTTCAAATGTTTTTTTACTAGATACTGTTATATATATCTTAATTCTGTAGTTAACATTTATTTAGTTTTTCTCCATATTTGTTTAGAAATGGTTGGCGTTTTCGTCTCTCCACAAGCCTCTCTTCTCAGAACATAATTCAGTGTATTTTGCTAATGCTCAGCATCCTCCTGCAGATTACAACAATGCCTATTGCAAGGTTCGTATCAATTTCTTCTTATCAGAGCGTGCTTAGAATCTTATTATTTTCTGAAAACGTCTAAGAGTTACTGAACAGATATCGACAGAAAAAAATGTCACTGTAAACTATAGTACTGTAGGTTTTTATTTCGTTTGAAACTTAGATAACAGTATTTACGAGAGTTTTTCTTTAGGATATCCGCTTCACTAAGAAGTACAACAGCACCCCAAACGTGTTTGTTTCTGCGAACCATTCATCTAGCGGTGGAAATCGACAACCAGTACACAATGGCATAACTGCTTGGGTGGAGGTAATGCTCTTTTTTCACGTCTTCAAGCATTCCCATAGCCATCAACAACGACATTTTTGTACATACCGCTCGAACCAAATCTCGTCTATTTGGCAGTGTTCTTCGTTTGTTTCAGTTTTCTACGTTCCATTGTTATTTTGCATTAATCTTCCACCAATTTAAGCCATTTTCTGACTTCAAGAGAAAATCTTAAAATCCAAGATGGCGTCTGAAGGATGGTAGACGCCATAATCGACAAAAGCATTTAATTTTCTATTGTAAACTTTAATAGCAGCAAATGATACGGTAATGGCATGTCTTATTAGGTTTATTAGGAAGCTTACCTCCGTGTATTAATTAATATTTAGAATATCAGCGTGAACGTTATACATTTCGGCCTCAGTTTAGGTTGTCACTGATTATTTCTGCTCTTTTTTACAGTACATCAATAAGACCGGTGTCCGAGTTTGTTTAAAGGAATTGTACGAGACAAAGTATGATCCACTGTCTATCTCGTACACTGTTCTGTCAGGTACGGACAAAATAAAATATTTTACTATTCTCTAGATCAGCAGGAAAGTAGTTTAGCTCACTCAGTATTTATCTTTTCGCAATTTCTTCTTCTTATATTGTTGAAATGAGATTTTAGCAACCAATGTTTGGAATTTGATGGCCAGAAGTCAATTTCACATCAAACGGAGTCAAATGTTTCGGGTAGGAGTAAAAATAGCAAAACATGCGAAGGCTTTCTTAGGAACATGGCAAAGAAACGAAACTCGAGACATTCTTACTGATTTCTCTTACTTTTTATGCATTTATTTTTGTTTACATCTATAGACATTTGCCAGCCAGGATGGACTTACTTTGGCGGTTATTGCTATTTTTCAAGCCCCGTATGCGCCACATGGTTGACTGCTGAGTCAAACTGTTCTGAGATGAACTCTGATCTGGTGACTGTGCACAACCAGGAGGAAAACGTATTTATTCAGCACCGTCATGTTGGCGATAGATCATGGATAGGGCTGAATGACCGCAGTGTTGAAGGCTCTTTTGTGTGGACAAACAAAGAAATTAGCAGTTTTAGGTTTTGGGCTCCACAGCAACCAAACAACTGGAACAACGAAGACTGTGTACACACCCTTGGCGTGAGGCATGGATACACTTGGAATGACGTGCCATGTGATAACTGCTACAACTTTACTTGTTTTACAGGTGATAAATATCTTGTTTAATTAATGTGGTTAATGTCTTCAATGTACATTTTATAATCAACTAATAATAATAATAATAATAACAATAATAATAACAATAACAATAACAATAGCAATAACATTAATTACTATACACTGAATTCACTATCTCTTTTCTGATTGGCCGAAAGCGTACAGCGAATTTTCGAAATCAGCGTCTGTGACGTCATAACTGCAGATTATACAATAATCATGTCAAGGACACTCAAGATCCCGGTTAATCATGTTATGTATGACCGCGGTGCATGATTTCTAAGGGTAATCATGTCAAGTTCGCGCGCTTTGTGTTGCTTGCCGCCAGTGAAGAAGTAAAAACATGTCTTCCATCTTTTTCCGTTCAATGTATAATAAGGGTTATCAGCCTCAGCAGTTCGGCTTCGGCTGATAACCCCTACCTCAACATTGATTATTCTGGATATCACAAAAAAAAAAATCATCCAACAGTTGTTTATAATCGTATCTATAACAAAACTCTTGATCGTGATCAGTTCTCCCCGCGCCTATTTGTCACGTAATCGGCGCAAAATCACGTAGGTGTCCAATTACAGGTGTCTAATTTGAACTTTCCGTAATTGGATACCTGTAATTGGATACCCACGTGACTCGTACTCTAATTATGCTCGCTTTAATGGCCTCATTCGCACTGTTTCCTTTAGTTTTAAAAATTTATGAAAAGCGTTACAGACGTTTTCGCGCAAAAGAAGTTCTCCAAAGACATATTAATTCCAAAATTTGTTATAGATACGGTAAATTAGTAATTGGACCTCGTGTCGTACAATTCAGGGAGTAATCATGCCTGTAATTTCAAATCGGCCTCGTGCTTCGCGCTCGACCGATTTTGAAACTACTCGCCCGATTACTCCCTGAATTGTACTCCACTCGGTCCATTTACTTATTATTAGTAATAGTAATATAGATAACTGGATGCATGGTTAATTTTCAACATCACTTGTTGCCAATTTCAATTTTTTTTTTTTTTTTTTTTTTTTTTTTTGTTTTAGACCTAGAGGAGTGCATTACCAACACCCACAACTGTGACGTGAATGCAGATTGTGCTAATACTGTGGGCTCATATTCCTGTAAGTGTAGAGTTGGATATACCGGAAGTGAAAAAACTTGCAATGGTAAGAATGCAACCAACCAACAATCTGAAAAAGTGAAGAAATGAAAATATCTGATGTTAATATTGAATGTAATAACGCTCTCTTTTATTTCCAAATCTAATCCGCGTTAAAATTTCATTCTGTGCTTATTTGATTTTCAACCTATTTGGAAACTGGTCGAGAGACTCGGTATTTAGACCATCTAATACTGTGCTTAGCTTGTGAGTCAAACAACTACAAAATGTAAAATAAATCGAATATTTTTCTCTAAACATACCGCTTACAGTAAACATTGGATTTTCTGTTCGAAAGGCGCACGCTCGGAGAAATGCTCAGACTGACGAGAGTTCTTACTTTATGCCATATTTACTCTCTTTAACTTCATTTCAGACATAGACGAGTGCTCTTCCAACTCCTACAGCTGTGATGCCAATACAGTTTGCAACAATACTCGTGGATCTTACATCTGCTTGTGTAAACCTGGATTTTCAGGCGATGGCAAAAATTGCACCGGTAAGGTATCTTTGCTTGGAAAGAACTACATAAGTTGTTGGTTAAGAACAACACACTACGAAATTAAGTCACAAGACAATCAGGCAATTCCTTCAGCAAAAATATTATGGACTGAAAGGGAACTCAATCTGGCTTTTGGATATGAAACACACAAAAAAACGCTCTATAACCAGGACTTCTCACCTGTGACAGTTTTATGAATAGTTTTGAACCCCAACTGAAGGAGCAATCAGAATTTACATAGAGCGGTTTTAAATTGGGTGTCAAAATTATTAGGGAAATTTAGTTTTGGTTTTATTACGGTTTGAGGTTGGCTGAGTAGTTAATATGGTGAGTGATTGGTTAGATTTTGGTTTGAAAACCGCTATAAAGTACTATCAATATCAATACCAACAAGAGAAGATCTAGGTAAATACCTTGTTCTTCTCTTCATTCCAACGGATACTTCATTCAAAACAAAGAAAAAATGTTTTCTTTATATTGCCGTGTTGTTGCCCACAGACATTGATGAGTGCGTCAGCGGTGTACACGACTGCCACCGCTCAGCTTCATGCACAAACACTGTAGGATCCTATACATGTTCGTGTAACCATCCTTTATCAGGAGACGGCAAAACTTGTAGGTACACCGCGGCAGGTAGGTATTTCACGTTGACTGAGCTTGAATTCAAGTTAAGCAATTCTTTACGTTTTCAAGTTGCACTTGTTAGAGTAAGCTCAAACTGCCCGCCAAAGATGAAGTCAAAACTGAAATTTTTTCTTAACTTTTCTGTTGTGAAATGGTTCTAAAAAGCAATTCGCCAAAACTAATTCCTGAATGCTGCCCCTTAGTGGTTGATATTGCAACATTCTGACCGCTTTGGAAACCAATCACAACTCTCTATTCTATTTTGGATCAGTTGCCATATAACAAGGAATATTACTGATGCAATTAAAAGAGGACACGACTCAGTGTTGATATTGTTTGATACCACCTTGCTTATGTAATACAGACAAATGTTAACATTAACAATAAACTATTCAGACCGGAGAGGGGTAAAACGGAAAGAGCCCACACTGATTTTAGCCGGTTATCGTAACTTTTATATTTAAGAAAAGGCTGTCAAACTTGACGGCGACTTCATATAATGCTGATTCTTCCACTGAGAATCTTGGGGGGCGGTGCTGAGTAGTGAAGTTTACTTTTTTGTCAAGACAAATGCTATCCGTTAATTTTTGCCATTCAGAGTTTAAACCACACTTTATGATTGTTGATCGATGCGACCCAGAGTTTAGGAAACTGTATTCCAGATCAAGATATCTCGCGTTGCAGGGCATAACATGCAAACAAAAAGATATTACATTTTGTAACGTCACATGTATGGCATAAGTAAAGGTCAGCTTGTGACTGGAGAAGATGAGAGTGTTATAGTATATATAACAAATATTAACACGGCAAATTTATTTTAAAAAATTACCAGTTGTATAGAAAAATGGATCCAATTAACGTTCTTATATTTTATGTTTGCAGCGGGTCTTAACTATTCAAGCATTGTGGGAAACAGCCAGAATTTCCTGACGTGGCTCGAGAAATGGTTAAAGCCTGTGACTCGCCAATCTTCTTACTGGAATCGCTGTTACCAGGCAACTGTAAATGGCTGGTCTTCATATACTTTCCATTCAAACTGTGACAACAAAGGTCCATCTGTCACAATCATCCGTACTGGGAAATATATTTTTGGAGGATACACAAGTCTGTCATGGCCAAGTAGTAAGTGACATGATCAATTTCATCTTATCACAGGCCACCCAAACTCAAGCCGTGAGTCAGCCATGATCATATTGCGCAGTGAAGGTCGCTGTGAATTTTATAGGGATATCAATAAACTGTACATATGCTTTGGAAAAAGAATATACTAGAATAATTTTTTTAACAAATGCTTTACCTTGCTTCCACGGTGTATTCAGTTATTTGTTAAATATACGCTTTTCTTTGCTGATTCAGAACGGTGTTTGGGATATACTGGGATGGAATGTCTTCGAGGAGTTAACTTGCTAAAATAGCCTCGAATCAGTAAAGCAGTTGCACAGACCAACACTCGAAAGGAAAGGAAATCAATGATACTAAGAATTTTCTGGTAATCTTGTTTCTTAACACACATCCCAAAAAACTATTCCGATGGAAGCACTTGCATGTTTTTAGTACGGTGTGTTACTCCCGGCTAACTGACAGCTTGAGCTTGATAATGAAAGCACTGGCACAAAACGTCGTTGATTGATTAGTTTTTGATAAATGTTTGTTTTCCATAACTGATTATAAAGTAGTTTTTCTTCGGAGAAGGAAATGAAGGGTGTAATGTCATATAGAACAGACTATCATAGGCTGCATGATTTGCCGCAACAAAGTTATATCATTTTCCAGGTCAAGCATGTTTCTTCCATGCACTCCATGGAAGTGTTCTAAGGAGGCTAAAGCTGGCGTCACTAGATTTAAAAATGTGATAGAAATAGATCGATTGTTATGCCAGGTATAAAAGAGAGTATGGTAAAACACGATTCGGTCTGAAATAGGGGTAATGGTTTGCCGGAACAGAAGGCCGTAAGATTAATACTGCAAAAAATAATAACGATATTTAAGAATAATTGTAAAACATTGTGAACCAAAAAAAATAACGTTTAAATACGTTAATAACAAACGGTATTAAGTGTCAGTAAACATCATTAATGTTGGATTTCTTTATTCATTGTGTATTTCAAATTAGGCTCCAGTTGTTTATATCACTACGATTCAGCAGCCTTTCTCTTCTCATTGGTTAACAAGCCTGGTTGGCAACCACTAAAACTTGATCAATCCGGGGGACATTCTAGTTATAGAAGCTATTCCATCTACAGCTGCTCTTCCTATGGACCAACATTTGGAGGAGCACACGATATAGACATTGACAACAACGCTGCATCAAACACCAACTCTTACACTAATCCTGGATACACCTACAGCCCGCTACCTGGTAATAGTCCTGGATCCTCCTTCTCACAATCATTCCTGACGGGAAGCTCTTACAACTTCCAACCTGATGAAGTCGAAGTCTTCTATGAAACTACCTGAAGGAATCGCGGAGCTTGGAGTCTTAGCTTTACACACCCTGCTCAGTAACATTAAACCTCGGCAAACTTATCAGGTATATACAAGGTATTGGTAAATTATAGAAGTAACAAATCAGACATTTGTAATACCACCGATGATATGTCAATCAATAAGTTAGGATCACATAGAGTAGTCACGTATCCTTCGTCTAAGACAAACACTTTACTTTGAGCGCGATTACATCTTCAATCATCGTAATTCTCAAGCTCATTAAAAATCCATCAAGTTTAAACAAAGGGGAATCATGACGGTGACGGTGATTAGATATGTGATCTCAATTAGCATAGAGTTTTGCGATCTCATTTCTCTGTTTTCTCATTAGTTCTAGTTTCGATTGAGAAGATTTATAAAACACTCAAGAGAGTGAACACATATTCAAACACCTCGCAATTCGTTCAAAAACACTCCGCTGCGCGTCGTATTTTCAATTCTCTTTTCGCTCAGTTTGGAAGCGTAGCCAAACACGGCCTTTCGTGTTTGATATTATTACTCGGAGGATGGTTTTATGGCTCGGCTTTGTAACAAGCTTTAAGTTTAGCCGAGCTATTGACTTCTGGTGAAATTTTCTTTTCAATCTTTGGTTGTAGGTGGCGAAAACGGGGTGATATAGCTGATATTTCTCTTTTCCATGAATACAGTGTTTTCGATATATTTAAATTCAGCTTGGCAGTGAGGCTTAGAGGACGCAAACAAAGAAAATTGAAAGACACGTTTCAGTATTCAATTCTTTTTTGTGTGCGTGTCCTCCAGGCCTCACTAGCTTTCGCCGTTCAACGGCATCATCCGGGAATGAAAGAAAATGTTCAGCAGTGTGTGATGTAAAAGTGACGTAGGTGACGTGAATGATTTGAATGTGTAGTAAGGACAATGAGTGTACATGTGGTGATGGAAATATATGATAATCTGGACAATAGCTGATGATGCCGTTGAACGGCGAAAGCTCGGAATAAAACTACAGTAGCTCGAGGCGTTAATTGAACCAATATATCGATCTAGTCCAAAATGCTGCTGAAGGACAACTGCAAATGTTTACCTTAAGAGAAATTTAGGCATAGCTTGCACTTGGAAATAAAGTTTCCACTGGTTGAAAGTTTCCGCTGGTTGAATTTCGCGAATTTCATGCCAGGATAAGCTTCAATGTAAAGGACTCGAACTGGTTTGTTTATTTTATTCAATTTAAGTTCATTTAGAACAGAGAAGTACATAGAGGAATATATGACAGAGTAGACATTTTTCGTTTAGTGCAATTATGTCATGATAATGCTATGGCAGAAAAAAACTATTTACAAGTGTCAGACATACCGTTATAAATGCTTGAAACAATAAAATAGAGCAGGGTACAAATAATACTTTCTCTTCAGGTTGTGTTTTTTCTTTTCCATGTTCAGCGAGGAGTAAAATGCGCATGCATCATACATGTCGTACGTGATCAAGACAAAACCAAATCTACAAGGATATCTGTACAGCCCCGCAAATGCAATTAATCCCCAAATTGTAACCGCAAATGATTCACGGACCAGAAATGATGGAAATATGTGGACATCCATACACACATGTAACCTTTATTTATACACGATACAAAATTTCAAAGCTAACAAGCTTGTGGGGTTGTGACGTGTACTAAATAAATAGATAAAATTGCTAAAAATAACTAAGAAGCTACAAATATAGGATAAAAATCATTCTTATAAAAGATATAATTTTGTCAAATTAAGGCAATAGTTAAAAATAGATAAAATTCTCAAATCTGTTGTTGATTATTTGTGGAGATAAAACATTAAAATTAAAATCCTTTAAAGTGTGAAATTAAAACATCAAAAAGGATTTCACGTCTGTGCACTCTAGTATCGATCTATTTGATCGTCCTATAGGCAAATCTTTGCTGACATCATTGTTTACATTTTGCCTCATTAACATACGACTTTGCGTATAGAAGGCATCAGGCTAGACACGATTTTACTAGAAAAACTTAAAGAGCTTGTGAAACTTAGTAACTGGTGAAATTTCTGGCTCTTTGGGTGTAATATTCGAGGAGAAATTGACTTTCAAAAACATCAAAATTTCTGTGTGGCAAAAGCCCTAATGAGCTCATACATTCTTTGTAAAATTTTGAGTTTTTAAACCCTCGTCACACAAAAAGTGGTCAATATATCGCGCTCAAATTCCTTGGGACAGTTAATCGTGCTGTGCCCTTTCAATATTCAGTATTAATCTCTTTTTAGCTCCATCAGAAACTGTATCGCTTATGGTAATGAGGCAAATATTGTAAACAGATTCTCCTGTAGCGTTCCAGAGGACAGCCCCTCTATAGGAAATGGAGCTTTGAACATATTTGGAGGCAAAACTAGGAGCTATAACGTCCGGTAATACGGGCAACATTTTTCTTCAACTTGTCTCAAAACATTGCTGCATTGCAAGTTGAGACACATTGTTGCGCGTATTACAACGTTTGTGACCAACTTGTCTCGCAGTGTCGCAAGTTGAGGCAACGTGTTGCGCAAAGTAGACTCGAGTTCTACTTTCTGCAGCAAATTTTAGTTTTGCTGCTCGTATTACCACTGAAGCTACAACTTGTCTCGCAACAAATTTGAATTCAACGCTTGTGATAGGCTGTCGCGAAGCGCGGCAACGCGGCAAAAAAAAAAAAACATGCCGGACGGTGAAGACGAGCCCGAATTCGAAGTAGACCAGTAACTCTCGGAAAGTCATAAATTTTTCCTGTACAAAGACCTCGAGGGCTATCATAGGCTTTGGGACTCCTCGTTTGTCCCTTCAAAACAAGCTAAGTAGGAAAAAAGGCAAAGGGCTTAGAAGAACTGTCCCAAAAATACAACTTTTCGCCTAGCTATCTGAAGCGACACTGAGCTTCATACTGAGAGAACTTCGATGGCACGGAAAATTAAGGAGAAAATCACGGCCAGAAGTCGAAGACATCTTGTTTTACACACAATTAACCAATTATAGCTGCAGATTTCTGCAGACTTGCAACACTGTATTTTGCTGCGAGACAAGTTGGTCACAAATGTGGTAATACGTGCAACAGAGGCTTTCAACTTGCAATGCAACAATGTTGCGAGACAAGTTGAAGAAAAATGTTGCCCGTATTACCGGACCAATAAGTCCATGCTTTAGTCCATGCCGTAGACAGTGAACTCTTCAGCTAAAGTGCGAGGGAGCATGCCATGATAACCCTTGTAAAAAATTTCAAAAAGTTGGACTTAAAACGTGTATATCCATGTTTTCTTAATAATACAACAACTAATTTAAAAATACAACAGGTACTGTACGTAACGCAAGCAAGATGGCCACCAAAGTTAACCACCTAAAGCGTGCGAAAACCGATCTAACAGAAATACTCTGAAAATATCAGCCGTTTATAGGGATTTCTAGACCACGTGGGAACTGCCTTCTATTCGACTCTCTGTAAAACGTCTGGCATAACTCCTTCCTTGTCATTATATATCGCCTACACCGCATGCAAATGCATGGAACCGAAACGCAAGCAAGCACAAGGGCATGCAAAGGGCAAACTCAACCAAGCCATGTTACTATAGCAGAGATATCGACTCTCGATCAAGGGGTGACTTGCAGCGAATGTAATTATGTTATTACATTTACATACGACGCTCATAGCAACCATGTCCATTTAACAATTAGATTAGGAGCTCGAGTTTTCTATGAGGTGACAGTTGATAAGGCCGAAGGCCGAATCATCTATCACCTCATAGAAATCGAAAGCGAATAATGGAGGAAAACGGTTTCCTATGATTTCTCTACGTATTATTAAACTTCACGCCTTAACAAAATTGCACGGACTGAATTTTGTCATTATAAATTTGCAGTTGTTTACGCGCTCGTACCCATGCTTTTAATAATTGTCAAGAAACCGGTAATGCTTTTAAACTTCTCTGGAATTTCATTATCTATTTGCATCTAAACTTTCCTCGAAAACTTGACAAATACCCGAAAATTTAATTGACCACTGAAATTTATAGTTAGATCTACTGACAACTGACCAAAGGCTCTCATCATTGTTACGATGATGAAAAGTAGAAAACAAAAACTTTGAAGAAAACAAGGGTTTTGCATTTAATTATACGCACATTTTTCTTTAAAAAGGAGAGAGTCAGTTGGGAAAGGTTTGAGCCATTTAAGATCTTTAGTTAATTATTAACAACCACTTAACCGAAAACTGAAAAATGGCCCAAAATTTAATTGACAACTGGCATTTGCACCCAATCTCCCTTCCCATCCAGACCCTCCTCACAATAAACAATTTTAAAACAAAACGTTAAACAGCAGATATGAACCAGTAAAGTCACCAAGAAAGGTTTGGTTAGGAATTGAAACATATTTTCTGAAATTTACGTGGCAAAATAAACCAGAGTGACTCTCTAACTGCAGTGTTTATTCACGACGCTTTTAATCAGGGCTTTTAATTGGAGTTTACATCCATATTTTCAATATATCAAGTT
>Ga0126339_10001556_pt1 | contig 15702 bp, 11 predicted proteins | sample OrbTmetagenome_2_FD_92532 | JGI IMG/M metagenome (GOLD analysis project Ga0126339, IMG submission 92532) | Coral microbial communities from Petempiche,Puerto Morelos, Mexico - Orbicella T R C metagenome | ecosystem: Host-associated > Invertebrates > Cnidaria > Coral | place: Petempiche,Puerto... | reverse complement strand
TAACAAACGCCTACAAAAACGCTACTGACCAGACTCGCTCCTGGTCATAAACTATGTAAAATTTCATTGAACTATATCAAACGCTACAAAACGCACCAAACGCTAACCAAACGCTCACAGACGGCCAAGACACTAATAACCGCCTATAAAAACGCTACTGACCAGACTAGCTCCTAGTCGTTAACTATGTTAAATTTCATTTAACTATATAGAGATATCTGCACATACTGTTAACTAAGCTTGTCTCAAAGTCATGTCACAGTAAGCAAAAATTACTGTTACCTCAAGCACAATACAGCGAATTCGCGTGACAAATATTAGCCACTGTTTTCATGTTTTCGTTAGCGAGTAAAATTTTCGTTAGCGAGGAAGATTCGATTTCTCGTCGGGTGCTTTCAGAATGTTTTTGACACAAAATGTATTTTTTCCGTCGACTAACGATATTCTCTTATTGGTACTTTCAGGTGACACGAATCGTTCCGTGGGCGCCACCAAAATGAACACAAACAGTTCCCGCTCTCATTTACTTCTTCTCCTGAGAATCCAGGGCACAGACCACGTGACCAATGCCATCACGCGCGGCACGCTGACCCTGGTAGACCTTGCAGGCTCAGAGAGGATTTCTAAGACCGAGGCTACTGGACAGAGGTTGATCGAAGCGGCGGCCATTAACAAATCACTATCAGCCCTCGGCCAAGTGTTTGCGGCCTTGCGAACAAATGCAATGCACGTGCCTTACAGGAACTCCAAGTTAACGCAACTGATGCAGAGTTCCCTCGGGGGAGACGGTAAGGCCTGTATGTTCGTCAACGTCAGTCCTCTTGCGAGTAACCTGAGCGAGACCGTCAGTACGTTGCAGTTTGGGTCAGCGGCAAAGCAAGTAGAGCTTGGAAAGGCTACACAGAACGTCACTCAAGCGCCAAAGAGAAACTAACCGAAATCTGTCCTGAACTTAACTGAACTGTAAGGTAGATAAGCTGTAGGCTGGATGAAAGCTGAAACAAATTGCCATAATATGACTTATTATCCCTGCCATAAATTCATAGGATCTATAGGGGTGGGGGGATAAGTTATTTTTAACGACACAAGTCCAAAGCATTGGATTTTAATAATTTATTATTCCTTCCATATGTAGGGATAGAGTATTTCTATTGACGTTAGTCCAAAAGCGTTGGACGTAAATTATTCATTATTGTTACCATAGATAGGGGAAAGAGAATTTTTATCGACTTAAGTCCAAAAAATTTGGATTTAAGTCAATTTAATAAATTATTCAAGTAATGTGATAAAAAAAAAGAAAACATGCAACAAACACACATACAAAGAAACAAATAAATACAATTATAAAGGAATTGGACCACGTCAATGGATTTTTGTCTTCCAAGTGCTTTTTAATCATTATACATAAGCTTTGAGTTAGAAAAAAAAAGTGAAGGAAGCCAAAAGATCTAATGTGTGGTTATTAACTGGTCCTCTTTCATCATCATTAGAATCAAAGTGCATATAAAGAAACAACTACAATTGTGCATAAGAAACAGTGTGTTTTAGTGAAAATTGTCCCAAATTTGAGTCTTCTTTGCAATCGAATCACAACGCTTCTCTAGAGGACCATAAAACGTTTATTTTATTAAAGAGTTTAAATGCAAGAGAATAAGTTGACCTTGCCCCTTCATAAAACAGTAATTTCTAAATTTCGACAGTGTTTATATGACAGGGCAATGCTATGTATTTTACTAATATATTATTAGCTGATATTGTGTATTAATAAAATTATCAAAATGGTTTTATACCACGTCCGTCTGTTTGCTGTTTTGGGATGAAAAGGTGTTGCAAATATGGACTTACTAAATGCGTCTCTGCTCCCTGTTCGCTCCCTAAAAGCCGAACGTATCGCTAGGCCTTTACACATTCTGCCGGCAGAATTTCGAGCATAATAGGGCCTCAGTAGCAGAAAATATAATTGGGGCATAATCCGAGCAGAATAGGCCATTTTTGGGCCTGGGAACGAGTCTGAGAGAGAGCTGGACACGAGCATCCGAGCGAAACAAGATGGCGGAACCAAACCCGGAACTGGTAGAAGTCATTGACCATGACGAAGGACAAGAACCACAAGAAATTACCCATGTTAGTTTTAAGGATTAAATAATAAATGCGCTTATGTTGGCATGGTTTAGCCTCACCCTGGATGGGTGAAATAATGTCTCATTTTTCATGTTTCAGTATTTTGAACCCAGGAATATTGATTTTACAGAATCATAATTCGAGCATAATAGTACTTCTGGGGTACCCTGCGAGCAGTTGGTTTCTCCTACGCCGAACGAGAGAGAAACCACTTCAAACCGTCTGTTTTTCCTTCGAGCATGCGCGAATTCGTCACGCCGCACGTGATGCATTTGACGTCAGATCCATTTGTTTGTACACCGGTCCAAAAACACCGACAAAAGACGCCCCAGACCTTCGTCGAAGTGTCAGATTTATTATCAAGTCTGTGGTGTTAAGCCTATAGGTTTTCTTGCCCTCTCTCGTGCGGGATTCCTGAGCTCGTTGAACACAATTATTACCCCAAGCAACAATACGATTTTAACTGAGATAATACGATCGAAGGCGGTTTTGTAAAGCCTGTTTCAAGCGACTGACTCAAAGCACTAGAGGAAGAACTTCCAGCGATGAACAGCACAGTCTCGAAGAATTATGAAACGTCTTTCAACGTCGTAACCCAGATCGTAATCGTTCGCAGTGGAGTTGGACTTTGATCACTACACAGTGGGCTCGCGTAAACACAGCAGTTATGTTGTTGAGCGCATGGGTGCGAGCCTAAGCCTTTTACCAGCTCAAAGTTGACTTGTTCCTCCATGGCGGTGGACGGCGGTTTACTCGAACGAACGGTTGCTCGCACTGGTTTCTCTCTCGTTCGGCGTAAGAGAAACCAACTGCTCGCAGGGTATTTTGGGGGGCAATTCTTTTGAGCAGAATAGCCTTTTGTTCGAATAATAACAATAACGATAATGATAACGATAACGATAACGATAATGATAATGATAATGATAATGATATTAATAATAATAATAGATATTTCTATGGCGCCTATCGAGAACTGTTGTAATACAGATTACAATGAAGAAAATAAATTAAAAATTCTTTCTAGCTAAAATAATAATTACAGGGTTACATTTCCGTGTGCAACGCAGGCTTTTAAAGCCGTTATTGAACAAGTCTGTTTAATCAAGATGGCTTGATATTGGCCTCGATTTTTGTTTCTCCATTTCTTATTTAGTTATTATTGTTATTATTTTTTTTGGTATACTGGGTCTCGGTCTGTAAACACGCAAAAAAGATAAGTCGACTGTGAGAGGTGTCCAGGGAAGAGGTTCGGCAGCTTCACTGCGTTAAAACAAGTAAGTCATCAACTGGCGAATTTTGTTGTACAAAGGCTGAAATTTTATCTGACGGTAAAAGAGCGATTTCGAGCTTGGATTAAACCTAAGAGCTTTTAAACATGTTTTTTATATAACCCGGTCTGTATTGGCACCTGCAATTTAGTCGAGAAAATAAGATATGTCTCTTTACTAATTTCCCTCTCGAAGTTCGTAGCGCAAACCAGCGAAAAGAAAAGTAAAAAGTTCCCTTGCGCAATCTGCACGCTTCAGTCTCGTTACCAGATCTCTCCTCGTCCCGAAGTCGCATGCATGACAGAAGGTGGAGAATCTCTAATTTCCGCCGGCTGTAAGTATCTCAAACCAATTTGTGGGAACAAGATGATTGGCCGAAAAACTGCGGAGTCCTTTGATATAAGCAATAACACGAAACCCTACCGTTACTCAGGCAGGCATAAGAGAATGATTCGATGACGTCAAAAAGACATCACAGAGGGCCGCTTTAGATGTTGCGCACGTTTAAGAAATACTCAAAAACAAGCGAGTCGTTTCGATAAATGTTCCGTGCCGTGATTTGTTATTTGTTTTCTGACGGTTAGAAAGCTTTTCTACGCTCCCAGCCATTCCAGCTGTGAATAGCAAAATGAAATTTCGCCTTTCTGGGATTTTCACGGCGGGTTTGCTTTTAGTTTTATCAAGCCCTTACGGTGGGGTAGGCACGCATAGTGAGAACGTAAAAGAAGTGAAAATCGGAGTGTTGCTCCCGATGACCGGTTACTGGCCGATCGGCAAAACGTCTGCGTCCGCCATCACAATTGCTGTGGACAAAATTAACAAGGATCCCACGCTACTGTTGGGCTATAACATGAGTTTCTTGTGGAACGATTCGATGTGCTTGGCCGCCGAAGGACTGAACCAAGCGGTGGAGTTCCGCATCTCAGGAGTCGACGCCATCATAGGAGACGGCTGTGACATAATTTGTGAACCGGCTGCCATTTTAGCGGCGTCCTGGAATCTGCCCATGATCTCCTGGGGCTGCGAGTCAAGCAAGTTGTCAGAAAAGAGCATCTACCAAACGTTCGCGAGAACGGTGGGGTCATTTTCCAAGATGGGCGGCCTGTTTATGTCTGTTTTGGGTTACTTCAAGTGGAAAAGTATCGGGATCATTGCGTCCACGGAGAGCATATGGCAGCTGGCTATGAGTGGGTTGATGAAAGTCTTTTTGGAGAATGATGTTGATATCCGCTACATTCATACGCTGAATCCGGGACATGTGTTGGTCACAGAGCGAGAGGAGTACAAAAGCATGCTAGCGCTGGCCAAGGAAACAGCGAGAAGTAAGTCAACCTCTACATACCTGCCAGAAATGTTTCCAGTCATTCCTGATGTAAACTTCCTGATGTCGTATTCACAAAAACCCGGCGTTTATGGTCATTTAATTGTTGATCGCTCACTAAGTTTCCTTTGCTATGAACCACGTTGTTAGTGTTTTATTTTTATTTTTTTTATTTTTGTCAGAAATCGATTTTTGAAATATTGAACGAATTAATACTTTTTGCTAGTAGCTGGTATTTACTCGGAAAATCAAACTGGGCAGCGCCTCAATGCTTTAAAATGACGTCAATTACTTCAGTTACTTTTCTTGAACGACCTTCGACGTGAAAATGAATATGACGATTTTGACAAAATTTTATCAGGCAAAATCAAGCTGATTTAGATACCTCTTTGAAGGACCCTACAGGCCAACTAAGTGGACAAAAGGAAAGCTTCCTGGTTTTATAGCGTATTTTTCACTCTTCCCCATACTTTCCATGTTCTTGCTACAATGAAAGCAAAGCATTGAATTCTGTCATGAGCTGAATCAAAATCGAATAAAAACGTCCTCACTACGAGCAAGCTTTTTCTCCGCAAAAAGAGCGTAGAAAACACGCGAAAGAAAGAGTGGAGCAGGTTTTATAGATGCCATTTTCCTCACAGACTGCTTTTTAAATTTTCATTTCTTTACTTTTTTTTCGTTGTTGTTTCCGTTAATTTTATACTACAGTCTTTATAATGCTGTGTTACGGCGGTGACATGCGCGCTTTGATGCTCTTCGCTCACGATCTGGGCATGCTCAATGGGGATTATGCCTTCCTTACTGTCAACCTATTGCCATCCGCTGCCATTGGTAACAACACCTTTATGGGGAATGACGGCAGAGATGCGGAGGCCGCCCTGGCGTTCAGAGGGATCTTGAGCATACACGTGAGAGAACCAACCACGGATCTTTGGAGATTGTTCACGAAGAATGTGAGACAGAAGATGAATGACTACCCTTTCCACATTCAGTTAGATGACCAAGAACAGGTAATTTCAGATGGGGAGAGGGGAGACGGTAGATAGGGCGGACAACCAGCAGGAAGAAATCATCAATTAAATATATAGAGGATTAAGTCCGCTATGCCAGACCGGCCGGTCAGAGACCAGTAGGACAAACCAAGGAAAAATGGAATGGCATTTGCCGATAAACCGGGACAACCAAGAGGAATAGCACTTACCATTTCCCTCTCCTCAATCCCCCACATAAGTGAAAATCTAGCGAAGGGGAGAGTAGGGCAAGCAGCCGGGTAGCATGAACGACACCACAGTAAACTTGAAAGCTGTCTTGACTAATGATTATTATCAAGAGATCATCAAGGTAACTTATCTTGAAAGACTCGTGTGATTGTAACTTACATTTTTGCGACGTTGAATGAAAAACACGCATGCGCACACACATACTGCAAAGGGTATGCCATAATCAAGGTTATTTCTGTTCATATCCTGCAAGGGGAAAAGCCCAAACTGACTAACAAGCCAGTACAGACTGGGCGTGACCAGGGGTGGCGACTTATTTGACTGCCATGCGTCAGTGCTCAGTACATTGCACTCTGCGTTACCTGAGATTGTCTCACGAGTTCGTTTTGTCCCAGAACCGTTCCAATAAGAGCTAATATGAGATCAAGAAGCTAAAAGGTCTCTTTTGTTTCTATGATCTTTTAATTTGTCCTTAAAAGCTTTAAATCGTTTCCATGGTTATCATGTTTTCAAGGTTGAAGTGTACGCTGGAGCCATATATGATGCCATTTACTTGTATGCCATTGCACTGAATGAAACTTTAGCAGCCGGAGGAGACAAGAAAGATGGACGAGCTATAGTGCACAGGATGCTCAACAAAGAGTTTGAAGGTACGTGCTCCTGTGACACAAAAAAAGTGTAGTACAAAAAATAGGTTTATACCGTGGCAGTATTATGCAGACGATGGTGTCTTTACGATCTTTTTTAATACATTGTCTTTTTGTTCTTTTTGCCGATCAAATGACAGGCAAGATATAAGTTTGAGCCACATGACAATGCGGATCATTGTGGGTTTTTGAAAAGCGAAAATGAATAAATAGCGGTAGACGCATTGGCTTCATAGTTAGGGCTCCAGATTGAGTTGTCCGGGTTCGAGCCTGGTCTGTCGTCAGTACCGCGTTGTATTCACGGGCAATACAGGCATCTTTCCAGCTCCACCCAGGTAAAGTTAGAGAGGGGAAGAGGACTGAGATGGACTAGCATTCAACTCGGAGGGAGTAGACATTCGCAAAGTTGATTCTTATTACTGAAACCTGGTAAGCTCCCGTGCTAGTAGACCCTTGCTTCGATGAAGGCTTTTTAACCTTTTGCTGTTTTACTTTTTTTAGGTGCCTCAGGAGCAGTGCGAATCGACGAATCAGGGGATCGCGATCCCGATTATTCTCTCAAATATTACGTGAACGGAAGTTTTCAGAACATCGCTGATTACAATCACTCCACGGGTGGCTTCAATTTAAGAGGTCATTTCTTAGATGAAAAGCAACATTGTTATTGCTGTTCAGTCTTAGGCTTTGTCCACTCTTTCGTCGAAGAAATTTTGCCAACGGCGTTTTCACTCCGAAAACGCATTATCGCACTTTTACCGTCCTGACACTGCGCAGAAGAAATTTGAAACCGCAACAATCACCAGTCACTTTGGATTTGATTTTGAGGAATACTCAGGCCAGGAAATCACATGATTATCGCAAATTCATGGTTTTCAAAAGCTTCGTTTTCAAAATTTTTCCGTCCACACTAAAACCTAAACCCGGCGTTTTCAAATTTCTCGGGTTTGAAGAGCGTTTTCCACTAAAAAGCCCGTTTTCGTAACCGATTAGTGTGGACGGTAGGTAGCGAGCACCCCTATCATTTTTTTTTTTAATTTATGCTATTATAATAAACTACTTTTAACTCTGGGGATGAAATAAAAGTTGTTGTTGTTGTTGTTGTCATAACCGTAGAGTTGCGATTTCAAATTTCTCCAGCGTAGTATAGACGGGGCCATGAATCTTTGACTTAACGTTTTTCCAGCGAGCCTGATTGAATTCAAAGTAAGTGCAGCTCTACTTATTCACGTAATTAACGATGTTAATCAAGAAAGAAAACAAATAATTTGTAATCTTTGCTTAACAGATGTGAGAGTAATTTGGGCTGGAGGTCGTACAAACCCACCTCTTGACAAACCAAAGTGTGGATGGGAGAATGAGCTGTGTATAGAACAAGACAGACAAGGTAAGTATTCATTTAACAATACCTCTCTGTCGATATTGCAAAAGCGGATACTCTTAGTGCGAAATTACCCAGTCTATACTGAAACTGATGTTGTGCTACAGTAATATGTATACCAACACAAGTCTATAATGTAAGCATTATAAACTTCTGACGTCAAGCGTTGCTGGATGCTCGGTGGATTCTAAATTGTGGGTCGAGGTTATGGTAGCAGTGAATTTAATGCAGGGGGTAGCCCTACGATGGACCAGTATCTTATCCAGGGGAGAGGGGAGGGACTCCTAGTCGCTTCATGCTTAATGAAAACCGAGAAAAGTCACATGCAGGTGCAATGAATTTATAAACCACTATCGCAGAATTGACCTTACTTTGCTCTTGTTTTAAATTTGATTCTAGCCACTATACACTTGGTCAAGGTCGTGATAGGAGCATCTACCGCTGGTGTGTTTGTGTTAGCATTTATGTTTTTCCTCATCATCAGGTAAATAATTTCCTTATATCACGGCATTTTTTTTGGATGATGTACCTTTTTGGCTCTCAATGTTTACGTTTGAAACAATTTTTCAGTCGGGGTGAATTTTTTCAAATTTCTGCAAGTCACGGTTCTTCTAAATGTCTTTTAGCTATCCATAATATTTTAACAATTGTTGGACGAGGCTGAGCAAAGTATAGTAATTTGTCAATGGCGAGAAGATCAATTATTTGCCGAAACGGAAGGCTGGGCCGGGTAAATAAGTAATCTGTGAGACACTGACAAATCACGATATTTTGCAAAATTTTCTCCTTGACGAATGGGTATGTCTTACTTGTTTATTTGCAGGAAACTCCGGTATGAGACAGACTTGGCACAGAACGAGTCTTGGAAGCTTCGTTATGAAGATCTGCACATTCAGGACCCTAGCGGAACGGAACCAGAAGTTCAATCGCAACAGGGACTTCCGATTTTCAAGAGAGAGAAGAGGGCACCATTATCAGCTCGTCAAATTGCAGTAAAGTTCCATATCTGTTACTTTGTGTAGTTACATTGTCGTTATGTAAGCTACACTATTATATCTCTCAGTTACTATGCGCGCTGTGATTGGCCAATTTAACAGGCCGCCATTTTACTACGCAATCCGCTAAAATTTAATCTGTTTTTGTTGCCAAAATGTTTCGTGATTCATCTTGGACTAGATATTTGTTTTGATGAACACAAACACCATAATTCCCTGCTTGGTGGGGGGGTTGGGGGAGGGGGGCACCAAATTCTGCGTTCTCTGGAGAATCTGACCACGACGACTATTTTTTTAAAATTTTCTCCGTCGAATTTAACGCTTATTTTTATATTCATTCTCGAGAAAGTTACGACAAAGGGAGACAAACTAAAACGTTAATAACGTCTGTTGTCCAATTGATCATGGGTAAGAACTAATGAAAATGCGAGGATAATTCGACATATTATATAATTGTCAATACTCTATTAGGTTCTTTCGTTTTTTGACTACGATATTTCGCTGGTAACGTTTATTCTGTGTCAGGGAATCGCGGAATAAAAATGACCATCCAAATCCTATCAGATCGCAAGATTATTTCTCGCAAATTATCGTCCTTCGTAGGAGGAAAAATGTTCAGTAATACTGTGTTTTATTCCACGCAAACACTCTGTGTCTTACAGCATACTGGAGGCATTCATGGCTTGAGCATAGACTCAATCAAAGCAAATACTTTCTCCAGTCCACTGAGTCAAGACGAGCAACCATCAGGGACCTCCAACTCACAGTGTGCAGCAACCACCGAACAAATATTCACCACCATTGGCAACTACCAAGTAAGACATAACTCTTACCAGGAGTTGGAAAGTGGAAAATACGAGCCATTTCTCTTTCCTTCTTCTGCTAGTTTGCTGATCGAGGTGCAAGATGCACACTGTTTTCCCCGATCGTTCTGTATGCCTGCACTTTTCGCATGCCAATCCAATCCCACATCCCGCCACTATTTTCTCGCTTCCACCGAAATATTTTAATCCCACATTTCCCTTCATGTTTTTTTTTTTCTCTCATCCCGCATCCCGCATCTCGCATCCTGCTCTCAATCTTTTTTTGCTTCTCTATCGACGAATTAAAGAGAAGCTTTACTCGTTATGATTAATCGTATTGATAACAAAGCCCGCGGGATCGAACCCGTTATCATGTCTTTATCGATAATCCTACTTGGGAACTCGAAACGGCTATGGCCTGGACTCCTTAGTGATGAAAACCTCCTCAGATATCTGTTACGTGATCAATATAATCACAGAGGGTCAAAGAGAGCTTTCATAATCCGTATTTGATCAAAAACGGGCTGTTAGAAATCTAATCAGGGAAGCAATAACGTCACGGAAAAGGTCAAGAGAAAAGCTACGGTTAGGTAAACTCAAAAGGCAGCGGTTTTTTTTTTTATCTCCATCTAGAAAAAAAGGAAAAATTACACGTTTTGCGAATGACGGCTTAACAGTCATGAATAAAGGATGAGAGTACTTTGAATGAGTTTTGTTTTAAACGAGATCAACAAAAGTGTTTTATTCGATGGTGAGGGACTTGAAAGTTTGTTTATCTTTTGCATTGCACGATTTGCTTTGATTTTTATTTGTGTTAGGGTCGAACTGTAGCAATCAAACGCTTGAACAAGAAAAGCGTGCATTTGACCAGAGAAGTTCTTATTCAGCTCAAACAGGTAATTTTCTCAGAGGACCCTCCTGAAAACCACCTTATGGTGATTGGAGGCTTCCTCTTAAAATATTATGTTGTATTATTATTATTATTTTAATAAGCATTAATTTAAAATAAACATAAAATAAACATAAAAGAGCCCTCCCCTTCTCCCACTGACTGCAGGGACTCAAACATCAGACGAAGATGATGAATTACTGAATGATTCACGATCTGAGAACATTTTCCATTGAACAAAATCGCCAAATAAACAGTTCAGCGAGTGACAACCTTGTAGAAAATACTCTGACGCAAAGTGACGCGATCGAAAGTTACACACCTTAGGACGTCACTAGTTCCAGGCCCCGTGAAACTTCACTTGAATTTTTTAGTAACTTTTGAGAGATTTAAATGTTATACGCGCCGGACCAGAGCTTAAATTGGAAAATTATGAATCAGTGCAACATAAACTTCATTTTTTTAGAATAAAAAAAGGGACAAAAATTTCATTGCATAGCCACTTTAAGAACAAAGTCAGCAAATCACCGTTTTGTGGAATGAAGCCTTTTTCACCCGTCTGATCAGTGATCTACCTGCTAACAAATTTTTCGGTAAATAGTATTTGACCAATCAGTGTGCGAAATAGGTCAGGATTATTCTGTTAATTTACATGTCTCTTTATGCTAAAGGTGCGAGACATTAGCCACGAAAACCTGAATCCGTTCATCGGAGCATGCATCGAGTCGCCCAACATTTTGATGGTTTGGTCGTACTGCAAGAAGGGGAGCTTACAGGTATTTCAATTCTTACCTAAACGGTAGCAAGTTGTTTTTTGGTCGATCAAAGATCCAAATGAAGTGAAAGCAAAAATATCAATGAAATTTAGACTCAAAGTAAAACATACAACCACCGCTAAGCGAGGGAAAACTGGCGTCGTAAGCCAAACCTGGATGGCACATTGCTTTCTCCGCGCTTAGTTCTGGTTGGCTCTTTACTTCTGTTGCTAAGAATAAGCCATTTTCGTATTCTCAGTATTGAAATGAAGGTTGGAGGTTCATGTGGGGAAATATCATTAGAAAGAGATTAATGTCAGTTGCATTTGAAAAGACTCCCGGCATTAGCCTCACTTGCAAGCTAGTTCCAGTCCAATACTGAGAATACGAATATGGTCAATTCTGATGGGTCCAACGCTTTCATTGTTTCTTTCGCGCTAAGGGAGGGAAAGATTGATGTTACCGTGTGGCACGAAATTTTTGCGGGAGTTTAATGTTGCGGATCGGCGAATTTTTTGTATCCCGCGGGAACTAAGTTTTGCGATTTTCAGAAAGTCCCGTTTCTTTGAAATACAACATTTTCGGTCTCTTCTACTACACCGCTACATGGCAATCAGTCACTCTTTTACAATTACGCCTGCTAGTACCTTCAGACGATCCTTTCCTGTAAACTGCAGCCTTACCTACACATAGTGTACCATGGGCAATTTCATCGTTTTATTTTGAGAGACGTTTTAAATAAATGGCATCAACAAGATTCTACATGTGAGGTGTGTAACAATTATTTCGCCAGTAGAGTAAATTTTTCTGGGAAAAAATTTTTACGGGAACTTTTTTGGGGTATCGTGAAAAACTGCAAAAATCGCAAACATTTTGTGCCACACGGTAGTTTCATTCCTAAGGGATTGAATATCAGCGTACATATGTTCTTAGCTGTTACAAAACTTAGGAGCAGTTTTTTTGATACAAGTACACTTGATCACTTTCGGCAATCTCTGTCATCTGTGTAATGTCTTACTATCTTTCGTCTTCTTTCTTCCCTTAGGACGTTTTGGCCAACGACGAGTACAAGATTGATTATGGTTTCAAATTGTCTATGGCGATTGATATAGCGGCGGTAACATGGCTTTTATTTGTCCTTAGACGGGCCTTACTATTATAAGAGAAGAAAACTTATTTTAATTCTGTTCGTCTCCCTTCAGAAGTGCCATGAAAGATGTATGGCTTTAGGCCATGATATTCTCTGCGTGCATCAAAATTTTCTTGTTGAGACGGTGCATTTCAACTGCGTTGAATTCAAATTCCAGTTCCAGAAACTCCCTTAAATTAAGACAACTGAATGCACAAATAGAAATGTAGTACACGTACATTCCAAAAGTGTATTGCACAGTATTCGACTAGTTCCAGCTGACCTGCGCGGCAATAGACAGCAATAGACGACAACTAATAAAGGATTTGATTAACTTCAAAATGTTTCTGACGTTTTCTAAAACTCTTTCGCTTTTGTACCTCTTTCAGCCAATCAAATAGCAAGCTAGTTTTTTTTTATTACCTTAAAAATCATATCCGTATAATAGTGCTATTTTCTGGGATGAAGCAAACAAGGCGATCTATTTCCAGGTTCAAGAACATTGTAGCCAATCAAACTTTACAGCGCACTTGTTTTGGTGGCTTCACTTGTCACACCCGGCAATAACCTGGAGATATTCTCTTATGTAAACCCGCCTCTTATTGTAACCGTCTTTCAGGGAATGAAATATCTCCATAACGCTGCTGTTAAATTCCATGGCAACCTGACCTCCACTCGATGTGTGATTGACAGTCACTGGGTCGTCAAGATCACTGACTGGGGTTTACACGAATTCAAGGCCGGACAGGAGAACACCAAGAAGCATCCGAACAAGATGTATGCTGGTACGTTTAGAGTCTGTTCACCAGGTCGTTATGTTTATTAATATTATAACATGTTTATTATTTTATCAACGTGAGGCGCGGCGCTCTGATGATTAACCCGCTCGACTCAGGATTGAGCGGTCTACGGGTTCGAGCCGGAGACATTGTGTAAGTGGGTTCATGGCGTTTCTTCGCGAGCGAAGATTTTTTAACAAGGCTTCCCTCCTCTAGTGCAGGCTCGTTGATGCCTGACGAGACGGCCTCTACGAGATAGGCTGGCACTAACTCGCACCAGCGAAACGAAAGTGAAATACTACTAGTCACCTCATACAGAACAGAAACCGGAGATAAGCGCCAACCCGATCGCCGGGCGACTAGCAAGCTGCCTACTATTTATTCACGGTTGGTTCTCTAATGACGCATTCATTTCGATTCAATTTTTCAGATCTCTTATGGACTGCACCAGAGCACATCAATATCAGCAAGATCGAGCGAGAGGGATTTTCTCAAAAAGCGGATGTGTACAGCTATGGAATAGTACTGCAAGAAATGGCCACTCGGTCGGAACCCTTCAGTGGTAGCCTGTTGCAACCGAAAGGTTGGTCACCTGACTTAAGCACAAGTAATTTTTTATCGAATGCACTAGTGCTTTACCTAGGGAAAAAGATGGATTAAACTGAAGACAAAATACAAATTTAATTAATAAGAATAAAAGCCATAGCTCCTTTGTCACGCGAGTACGCCAAATGCCGAAATGAGTCAACGTAAATTTTCAATATGCATTCAACTTCCGCGCTTCTAATAAAGGACTGGCTGTGTGAGGACGCCTCCAAACAAGAAGTGAGGAATAGTGCAACGGCTTTGTAAGCGATTTAAACCTATCAGTGTAAGTCTTAACTTTCCTCTGCAAGATCAGATTAGGAAAGAACAAACACCCTTTTTTTTTCAGTTCTCATGTGTTGTATCTCTGGATTATATTTTGCATAGTGATCATTCATCGTGTTGTAGCGCACGAAGATCCGCCATTCCGTCCTAACATACCGTCCATGGAAATGAAACCAGAATACATAGAACTGATGGTGGATTGCTGGGATGACGACCCTGAGGAAAGACCGCATTTTTACCGCATTGTGGAGCGACTGAAGAAAATAAGTGGCAGGTACAGGGGAGCGTCGAGACGGGGATGGGAGTTCTTAACAAAGTTTTACACAGGGAATTCCTGTCCAGAAGTCAAAATCTACCCGTCTTTATGCCCTTTTTGACCGAAAGAGCGACACTTTCAAATCCCTCCAAGAAAAGATGATACTCTTCCACACTCCCACACTTGACAAACTGCATCTCTTCTCTATGTCTTTGGACCGACTAACCCCTCAAATCCTTGGAAAATTAGCCTTTAGAGAACGTCTGTTCGTGATATTTTGAAAGGTCTCTTTCTAAGTCTAAGTGACACTTTTTCTTTTTCTTTTCTATACTCCAACTCGTGAGATACCTCATTTCTTTATGTTTCCTAGCCGTTAAAGGGTACAAATTTTGGGCAGGGCCTTCCCAAACTTAAAGGGGTGCTAACTTTGGGTGGAGTCTCCCAAGGCTTAAAAGGGTGCTACCTTCTGGCGGATTCTCCCCGTATAGTTCGTTATTGGAAATATAGAGCTTATCAGTTTTTTCCGGCAACTGGAAAGAACGTATACGTGTGCGAAAGAAAAACTGCAAGCAAAGCGAGGGGAGAGTGACAAACCTTTGAAATGCCATGAAGTCTTTCCATAAGCTACATTCATATCAGCTCAGTTCTGATGTAGCTCTGATATTAATTTTAACCCGATTCATTTTCCTCAGAGGGTCAAACATCATAGAGAACATGGTTACCATGATGGAAAAACACGCCAATCATTTGGAACAGCTGGTAGAGGAACGAACCAGGCAGCTTAATGAAGAGAAAGAAAAGACCGAGAAAATTCTCTACCGGTTACTCCCCCCGTAAGTAGAATGTACAACTAAAGTAAGAGGCAGTTCCAGTTAAGCAGGTTTGAGTGACTGAAGTAAAATTAAACTCAGAGAATGATCATATCTGGCAAGTCGTAACAAATGGAAACAGAAACAGAAACAAGCCAAGCAGCCCTGTCCCTACGGTTCCGAAGAAAGATATTATCATCTTATTACCTTACTTAGGTGTACAAAGTGACCAAATCTCTAAGCGTCTGAAATCATGTGAATACAATTTCTGTTCATTTGTCAATCTTAACATAATTTTTCAAAGCACTCGCCGAATCAAATCTTTCTTTCAATACAAGTACCGTCTAAATCGTTCACAGAAATCTAAGGTCATTTATAAAGCTGCTTGCTGGGACTGCAGTGACTTTTACATAGGCAAAACAAAACGACGGCTTCATGATAGGAAAACGGAACATTTCAGGG
>Ga0126339_10001554_pt1 | contig 15709 bp, 8 predicted proteins | sample OrbTmetagenome_2_FD_92532 | JGI IMG/M metagenome (GOLD analysis project Ga0126339, IMG submission 92532) | Coral microbial communities from Petempiche,Puerto Morelos, Mexico - Orbicella T R C metagenome | ecosystem: Host-associated > Invertebrates > Cnidaria > Coral | place: Petempiche,Puerto... | reverse complement strand
CAAAACTGGTGATACTATCGGGCCCCTCAATGTAAGATCTAGATCAAGAACTATGTTCACAAAAATAGCTCATTCATGAGAGTATTCAATGAAATGTCTTAGATTTTAACTGATGTTACATTGCTGAAAATTACATTCCCTGGGGCAAGTCAAAGAAGCAAGAATTTAACTGTTTAAGAAAGCAATAATTGTGGAATAATTTTTTACCGCTCATTTCGTCATCAAACTATAACTCAGAAGCGTGAATTCAGTGAATGGTGTGAACTGGTGCCACGCCCCTCCCCTATTTTTTCGTGTGCCATGTTTCGCGCTTTGCCATTAAACTACATGAACTGAACCGCGCGATAATTGTTCCACCACAAAATCACTGTCTGTGCCATCATAAAAAGAGGGACAATAAGGCGAAATGTCTCCATTTCCGGGAGCAACGCAGGCATGCAAAATAACTTGTTCTCTGACAGAAACTGAATGTGCGAAAAACACGCGCGTTAGCAAATGGGGACGCATAAGAAATTAAATTACACATTATTGTCCTGGCGCTATTTGCACCGAAAGAACGAAATCTGGAATGATATGATTGCCTACTTTTAAATGTCAAAGTACAGAACAATTAACATGGAACTAGATCAATCGGGTGTGTTGGTCAACAGCTCTTTCAGGGCAAATTTTCGGCGATACCAAAAGGCAGCAATAGGTAATCAGCCTTCAGTTATATAAAGAACATGATCGGACTTCAGAAAAGAAAGCGATTGAAACAATACTTTCTTACACCGGGAAAAATGATCATTTCAATATCTCGTCAGTTTGTCCAAGACGCGGCAAATATGTTTCAACAGCTCATGTTTTAACGCTCGACGCGTTAAAAGCGGTCATCATCGACTGCAGCACCGGGATCGGATTTTACTGGTCGTTAAAATTACAGAATTGAAATTACACTCGGAAGTAGGATCACTGTGGATGAATGGACTGACAATTTCGAAAACCCTTCCAAGTTCTGAGACATATTAGGCCTTTTCTTGCTTTCACTGTCTTCACTGAAGCTGAAGCACTTTCCGTTGGGTTTGAAATACAATACAGTGGCGAATACAGTTTGAAAAACTGCGCCGGCTTTTCCAGCACACATTGCTTAACATTATCAATATTAAATACATAGACTGATTCAGCTAGTTCAACTCCAAAGTAGTTCTTACCTGAACCTTTGAATTTATCAGTGGAGTCCTCAGAGTTCTCTGGCAGCCAAACCCTCAAACAACTGGTCGCAAAATCTTACCGCGCTTGAAACCGACCGTTGGACACAAAATTATACGGGAACAATGTTTTAATTCCAAAATATAGCGAGGTTACCGGAGTCTCACCGGGCCCCAGGCAAAAATGTGAAAAGACTGCACGAACGAAGAAACGTCATTACCAGATAACCAGTTGTATCACGGTAGAACATGAAAGCAGAACAGACGATGATTTTCCGCGACCGGATCAACGGTGGTTAAGCATACAACTGAACGTGGGAAAAAGGAGCGTCAACGGAAAAGAAACCGATCTAATTTCACGCTATAAATGACAGCAGAACAGACTTCTATCGTTTGCTGGTAAATAAAACTTAAATAAACAACTAACATTATATTGTAAGCATGTTTTCAAACAAAAGGTCAAGCAGTCAGAGAGTGTCAAGTGACACACTTCAGTCAGCGATCGCATCCGGAATGTAATTTCCAGCCAGAACTGATTTGTAAAACCACAATGTAAGCTATTTGAACGCCAAAACAAATTTTCCAGCTAGCTAGCTCTCGATAAGCTAAATTCTCAGCAATATTCTGTTTATTGCTAAGATTCCCAGCCAGCTCAACTTTAGTCTGCAGAGCGGATATTTTGCGGAGCGGATCCGACGGGTACTCCTGTAAAGGTAGAGACCTAGCAAGCGCCTCTTCCAACGAGGGTTTCGAATTGAACGAGCAGGTTAAATCCATGAACCGCGACGTTACTGAACAACAAACAAGCCAGGAGAGCGAAAAGGACGGGGATGGAAAGGTGGAAGACACAGAAAACCAAGGCCACCTGTTTGCGGCTCACAGCAGTGAAAATACCAACGAGAAGCAGGGATCGAGTGTTGAGGAAGATCAGAATACGGAAAGTAGAAAGGAAGATCTCTCTTCAGAGTTAAACGAGTTAGAGAAAGAAGAGCCCCAGACATCAGCGAGTAAAGATCTTGTTTTAAGTGAAGATAACTTTTCTGCTGCTTCGACAAAGCTGTAGACGTGAGTTGTGTGCTCTTAGTAGTATATAAAGATAATATGCCGGAAGCACTTAAGAGCGAATGTCTAAACAATCGAACAAAATTAAATTTCTTCGGTAAGGCTAGAGAACTCAAATTCGCTCGTCTTTTGCATATAGCTAGCCCTAAAAAGAATGCAAATAGGCAGTGGCTTTTTCCTTGAAATAGTTTTGTCTTTCCGAGAAAACGACATTTTCGATTTAACCTTCAGACAAAAAAGCACTGTTTGCAAGTACAGAAAATGTAGTTGACAAGTCTAATTACCTCATTGACTGATTTGTTACAGGCTAATCAACAAGGGCGGATAGGCACATCAAAAACAAAGTCTACGGGCTCCCCCACCCCGCCCCGCCCCGATCCCTTCGCTCTCCAGTCTCTCTCGAAATTCTTCAGTTTTGCGCTCGTTGGCTCGCTTCGCTTGTCGAAATTTTTTTTCCGTTGTTCGCACGCTAGATCAGTTGTCAAGAATTATGAGTTGTGGGGGTACAAAGTCAAAACTTTAGCTGTATAGCTCTATAAATTTGATAGAAAACGATTTTAGCTTATAGTAAGGTAACTAAAGCCAGGTCGGAATTCTTAAATAATATTTCTGGTATGGTATAATATAGTGAAGCCTTGGAGCCGTCTGGCTCATAGCTGCCGGAGCTTATCCCGGTTTCTGTAGCATGAAGCGACTAGGAGTATTTCAACTCCCCCTGGGATGCTAGTCAATCGCAGGTCACTCCCCCGCAATTTGTTAGGTTTCCCCTAGAATTGTCTTGCCCAAGAACAAAACACGGTGTCCCCGGCCAGGGCTCGAACCCCGACCGCTCGATCCAGGGACGAGCGCCTGCACTGACCATGAAGCCACCGCGCCTCCACATTGGTACATGGTATAATATACCTCCTTTATTTTATTGTATATTTGTATAAAAAGGAAAACCGAATTGAGAAAAGTTTAAATACGAGTAGTTGAGGGAATTAGAAAAGAAAACTCGTTCTGGAAACTCATTGTTATCTGCAGATTTTTATGACTTCAGATAATGCCCAACTGAAATTGTATTTGTAGACGTTTAGTTTTATATAGCGTTCACCAGGTGTTAATATGTACAAATGAAGCACATCAACGCCCTGCCCGGGGCGTTTTCCTTGAAATTTCGAAGTTCTGGTAAACTGAGAGGTTGGAAAACGCAATTTTCATCCGGGAGGTTGTCTTTCCGCAAAGGTTCCACTCCCCTGCTCCTCTGATGTTAACACCGACTGAACAACTGTTATGAACAATTATAACCCAGGACCTATCATCGAAATGTCATGGTAATTAAGAGAATGTACAGTAACCATATTACTAACAACAGTAGTGTGAGGCAGAATTTACATCCATGATCGTTTTTCGGGCATAAACGCGGTGTCATAAAATTTAACCTATGATTTCCGTTATTTCTAGTGGGAATGTGCTGTTTATTTAGTGAATAAAACTAAAAGAAAGACTTAAACGGAACTTTTTTTGCCGCCTTATTACTTATCCACTTGAAGAAAACACACGCCATCTTTGGAGGCTATCCTCTGTCTCGATTTAAGCTTCGATTCCGGGAATTCGCAATGGTTATTTGTTCAGTTCACATTTCAATTTGATGCCAACTTACAGGCCAAAGCAGTTTTAAAAATATACCCTGTCAGACTAAACGATTCGACAACCACGCCCCATCCTGTGGTGAAATCACTGAAGTAGAACAACATGCGGTCGAAAATCTGTGATAAGGACACTGAAGGAAGAGATCGAAGTGTCTACAGTTAAACAGTTGTAAGCTTTCTGTATTGTTTAGAAGCTAAATGTATTTACTATGTTTAACTGTTTATTTTGGCTTGCCATGTGTTTAGCTGTCCAACAGTTAAGTCAGCCTACCATTTTTTTTTTACCTCTACTTAGTTTTGTTTGTTTTGTTTAGGTTCTTTAGCTTTTTAACATTGTTATCACGGTAGCCGTGTTGGGGCAGTCTTACCGACCCACGTTGAAACCTCCACATAAGTTGAATTTATGGCTAGGTTTTATATTTCCCATCGTTTTCAGTGGCTCACTGTCATTTATTTTTCTTCGTCCTGTTGGTGTGTCCGGCTTTTGTCAAAGTTAAGCCAGGGATACCCTCGTTAGTTCCCGCGGTCAGTAAACCCAAACATGTCCACAATTTAGATATTTAAATGGAATCCTCCGCGCTTGTATTAATCAGTAGAATTGAGCAGTAACGTCGGTAGCATCAGCACAGTCAGTAGGATCGGTAGAAGTAGCAGTAGCAGCAGTCGCAGTGGAAGTTGTTGCAAACCGTGAACGGCAGTGCTTCAAAGGATTAATATGAAGCCACTGGAGCCCTCAACGCATAAGACTCCCGGTACCTCTTCGCAAAAGCAAGTTTGCCGTATCAGTATGTTTCATCGCACAATGGAATCTCGATAAAACGAACCCCTTTAGAAGGAAGTCACCAATGTCACGAATTACAAACCGTATTACAAACCAAAGTTACAAACCATAAAATGCATGGATGGAACAGAACCAGGTTAGCAGTCAAGGACGGCGGGCGCCTGGGGGGCCTGAGTCCTCTTAGTTGTGGTAAATAATTATTATGTTTTCAAAGAGAAGCCAGCGAAATACCCTGTGTCTTCCCTGGGTCACGCTGGGTACCACAGGAATTTTTTTCCCAAGGTCCGCGAGAGCGCCGCGCTGGCGAGCGAAGCGACAGCGCCAAGGCATTCTCTCTGAGGCATGAGACTGTGACCTTAGGGAAAAAATCCTCTAGCACCCAGAGTAACAACGATATTCCCCAAGCGAAATCCCCGAATTCTCAGGGAATTCTAAATAGTAGGTTCAAAACTGCAGTTGGCCTCATTTTCTGCTCATAGCAGAAAAATCCGCCCAGGCCCGGGGACGGACCTTTTCTTTCTCTAGTCAAGGCGGAGCATGTGATTCGCTGGAATATTCCGGCGGGAAAAAAGGCGCTAGAAAAGGCGGGAAAACCGGTCAGCTTTCGCAGCAAGGAAAGAGGTGCATCACAGTTTTCGCTGTTCTATCGCTGAAACAAGGTGAGTTTCTTGAATTTTACTTCTTAAAAGTAAAGTTTCCTCTTTAGACGCAAACTTACAGCGAAGTTGTTGCTTTTTTTCCTTCAACTAGGTACATTTTTTTCTCAAACGCTAAGTTTCATCGGCTTAGGGTAGATGAATAACCGGTGGCAGACTAGAGACTTCATGTGAGTACAAACAGAGGCAAAGCTTATATTTAAGATAGTATAAGCTTTAATTAACGCTTAAGTTTCTTTTTGTTAGACAAGGCGATAATTTCTTACCAATTTAAACAAAGTTAAATATGACGTCTGAAATCAAGACAAGATGGGAGACTGTGCAGTCGATTATCTAAGGAAATATGGTATAAAATACCATGTCAAAACCAAAGACAAGAAAACACGCACCATGAGATTTGGCGTCTGTTTACTTCTCTTCAGTAATAAAGAGATGTATTTAGCCGATTTCCAGGGTCTCTTGTCCGAAATTGTATACAACTGAACCGAGCATTAGGCCTTCCCACTTCGAAAATCCCGATACTTAGGCAAACTCAAAGTGGGAGGAGTGTGTTAACCGCGCTCCCCTGGATGCAGGAAGTGAAAAGAGGTAACAGAGAGAGTGAAACCGCACAGCAAATTTGTGACCAAGCAGGATAGCAGTTTCAAGTGAAGCTTGAAGTGGGAGCACTTCACAGCTACATCAGCACCTCCAACTGGGCAAACTTTCGGCCCCTTTGGATTGCGTGACCGTGACGACTAAGAAAAGGCCTGCGAACGAAAGTAAACATGGCCGCCACGGCGATGTTTCAGCGTAGAAATATTGACTTGTTTAAAACCATTATATTACGTCTTCCTAGAAGCCGATTTTGCTCGGCAGATAGTAGTGATGAGGAGCAGCCAAACGAAAACATTTCTGATGATCCAGAAACTGTGCTTCAGGGGAAAAAGCTCGACTTAGTTGTGCCAAGCTTACGAGTGGACCGTGTGTTAGCCAGTGCCCTAGGCATAGGAAGAAGGTCGGTGGTCAATAATAAATTCTCTATGCTTGTTCCGTATATAGGTTACAAAAGTTTGTGGAAATTGTTTGAAACACCACGTGTCATTTGGTATATTGTAATGATCAACCGCAGTTTCAGAAAATATCCATACTACCCCCACAGAAGGGATTGGAATTTCCTTGTGGGTGGGGGGCTCCCCAAGACCAAAAAAATTGAAGAAATGTATGAAGATAAATTGGAAAATTATTTATTTCCAAAGCGGGTGGGGGGTGGTATTGATATTTTCTGGAACATGCACAATGTGCTTGTAGGGTCTCCCCAAAATTATGAACAAATTATTTGTAAGGCAACATGCGAATAATAGGAACATTTTCTTTACAAAGTGGAAAAAAAGTCTGCCCTCAATAATTTTCATGTAACCTTGATTGAAACCATACCAGAGATCAAACGGTATCCCAAAATTCTAGGATGATGAATGAAACTCTGAAATATTGCATAATTTACAGTATCCACCAGCTTTCTCTTTAACACATAAATTAAATTAAAGTTCTGACACACAACTTAAAGGAGTCAGAATTACCTGGTCATAAATGAATCACACACAAATTTACATAATTATGCCCATCAACTACTGCTCAAGATTGAAATACTTCTGGATGTAACCTGTCCCTTTGCCTTTTCTTTTTACATCTCCTGTGATATTCCCTCTGATGAGTTTTGTTTGAGCCTGCAATGTACTATGCATAACCCAGAGGCCATGTCTCAGTGGTGGGGATAGGGAAGGGGCACACATTTCCCCTGTCTACAAAATTTCAAACCTTTTCATGCACATTATTGTTAATTTATCTCATTGCTATCAGGATTTCATTTGTCATTTTATTGGCCTTCATGTTGCTGTTTCAATGCTTTGTTGCTTGCTGATCCTTAATCTTTAAAATAATTTGCAGCAAAGTGAAAGACTATGTTCTTTCCAGAAATGTATACCTCAATAAACAGATTACAAGCAAAGCAGCATCAGAAGTAAGCATATTCAGTTTCACTTTGACTGTATGCTTATGCATATACTGTTACTAATAAACATTCATTTTTTTGGTTTGACCTTCGCAAAGTCAATCATTTAAAACAATGAGTACAATAATATTTATATTTAAAGAGGCTCTACCTATCTTGAGCCTGACATTGAAAAAATCCCCAAAATGTATGTTTATAAAAATATATAAAATAAAATAAAAATCATTAACCCATTGACTCCTGTGCCGCCCGTAACCGGCCGTGATGAACCTTGGCCTTTGTTCCACTTCTGACATCATCACCTTTGACCAAAATTGGCATTGTCTATGCTCAGTTTCTACAGGAGGAAAAGATCTTTCCAATGATACCCAGATCAGAGTGATTGGCTCAATGGGGCCTGAAATATGCACAAAATGCTAAAAAAGTTGAGTGAAAAATTCAGAGTGAAATTTCATGCGACTACACGTGGCTACTCCATGGTAAAAATTACCCGTCTTGATGATACTTTCTCAGAATTTTTTGAACTGGAAGCAAGCCCACTAGAAGGTCAATCACTGCAGTAAGAAGAAAAGAAAAAGAGAGAAAGGAAAGGCGAAAAAATAAATTAAAAAATCGAAAAGCCTAAAGCCTAAATTTTGATTTCTGTGCATGCCTGAGCAAAAATGTCTTAAAATGTGATGCTTGTGGAAAGAAAGGCATGCTGTCATGTTGCAAATGCCTTTTTTGAGTAGAGTGGAGCTTATTTGGCCCATATCCAGCCTGAAAATCTCCAAAATGTCTCAAAAATGGGTTTGTGGCAAAAAGCTCTGTGAGTCAATGGGTTAGATAAGTACACTCAGAAGCCATGAAGCCATGAAATAACTGCTGCAATAGGTTGCACATGCACTAGGTTATGATGTGAGACTGAAAAAGTCTGGCTGTCAAATTCTGTTATTATGACTTACAAAAATCACGGTAAGTCTGTATTTGAGCCTTAAGTGGCCCATCAGGCCAGTGGTTATATCTGGTTCTCATAGCTTGAAGTGACTAGGGATATTTCTACTTCCTCGTGGATGGGACACAGTCCACAGTCCCTTGCAAGGCTACCCTCACATTTTAAAAAATTCTCTGTTACCGGTTGAAACTCCAGGTGGAGAGAGACACTGTAAGTGTCCCATGAACACAATGCAATGAGTCACTGTCGTCTGTGACCGAGGCTGGTTGATCCATGTTCCAGCATACTAACTGCCGCACCTCCCACTTGAACTTAAATTACTTGGCAAACCACACATTACCAATCTCCCCAGTCATTTCAAGTCTAATGTATAGTCTTAAGACAGGGCTGGTCTTTGGGGTTGGGTGCAGGAGGTGCACACCCCCCCCCCCCAAGATGAAGTCTTCTTCTTTGTATTTGCTTTTAAAATTTGTTTACCTCACCAGTCAGATATGCCATTCCTTAGTGGTGCACCTCCTCCTAAGAAAAATCCTGGATCTGTCCCTGTAAGATGTGCTCAAGTATTCACAGTAAATTTGCTTTTCTACCTTAATTAGGTGAATGAGGGAGATGAAATTGACCTCACAAGATCGAAAGAGGATGACAAGGTAGCAATGTTTAGGTTCAAGGTGTTAACAATTGACAAAGATTTTACAAAGAAAGCCAAGCGTCGCTTAAGTGGGATGCGATATGGCAGTCTGACAATACCAAGAGAGGATTTTGAGAAAGATTACACCCAGTCTTGGGACTGAAAAGTGTTACAATCTTTCAGTTGCTCAGTACATCCTGACCAAAGTATGCTGCTGCAGCAGATGGAGAATAATGAAATGACATAGAGCTGTAGTGCCCTTGTCAGAGGGGAAGTCAAGGATTGACAAATTAAGATGTTCGAACAAAACATTGTTGGTTATAGTGGTCAATGCGCTTAGCTAAACCTGGCTAGTTCACAGGCATGTCACTTAAACTGAAAGAAACAAATACATCAACCTACCATGATAGGCTTAAAATCCCAACTGGCAGGAGGCAGACCAGTTGGCTATTTACAAGGATGACCGAGGAGTTGATCTAGGGACTACTAAGACACAACTCCAGCTAAGTGGTCAAAGCGGGACTCGAACCCGCAACCTCTGGCTTTGAAGTCTGGCCCTAACCACTTGGCCACGTTGCCTCCTTTCAAGGGTGAATGAGATGACAGGAAACAAAAAGCATGTACTGAAACATTGTGTTCTTAATATCACAAATAATTTTGGTTATGAATAAGTTGCACAGTGAAAGTAAAAGCAACCTCCCACATTACAAATGAAATAGTTCAGTTGTCACTGGGATTCAAAACCATAAGCTGATGCCATTTTAAGCAAGATGGTGACCACACACAAACAATCGTAGTTATTAATTTTTTTTTCATGTATACTTATTCATGCAGCTTCATTGTTGCAATTCCATGCAAAATAAGGATTTAAACATTAAGAGAGATGTTTGTGGATGCATTGCACGGTAAGCTGATGTTAAAAGTTTCTTCAGGACAGTTCATTGTTCATAGAGAGAAGTGAATTGTTAAACTGATAGCCTGGTCCCTTTGAGTGTGGAGGCATGGTGGCCTCTTGGTCAGTGCATTTGTTTCCGGATTGATCGGTTTGGGTTTGAGCCCTGGCTAGGGACATTGCGATGTGTTCTTAGCTAGGCAATACACTTAATTGATCAATTAATCAATCAATCAATAAACTTTATTTAAGTGTCTAAAACTTCTAGTCAGCCCGAAGGCCCACTAATAATTTTGGGGACACTCCCAATAAAATTACTCTTTACTCTCACAGTGCCTCTCTCCACCCAGGTGTTTCAATGGGTACCAGCGAATTTAATGCTGGCAGGTAACCCTGTGATGGGCTAGCATCCCATCCAGCAGATGGAGTAGAAATACTCCTAGTCGCTTCATGCTACAGAAACTGGAGATAAGTGCTGGCCTGAGGAGCCACTTGGCTCATATGCAGACTTAACCTGGTCACTTTGTTAGGGTGCAGGGTTTGCGACAAAATGACAAGGTTCTATTCCTGTTTTTGTTGTTTTATTCTCACTACTCCTTCCACTTAGCATGTAACCAAAGGAAAAAAAAATCTTTAACATGACACAATGGATTTAGGGTGAAGTGTAGGAAGTAAAACAGATATGAATGATTATGAACTAATACTCCACGATATGAAGACTAATTATGTTACCCGAAATATTTAGTGTCTCCTGAGCTTATACATAGAAGAAGCCTTCCAAAAAGTACAAAGTACACTTGCTGATAATATGTACACAACCGTGCATTAAGTAAAATGTATTATAAAAGACCATAGTCTCAGCATTTGTTATGAGGCTATAAATTTTTCTCTCACTTCGTTATCATTCTGTGTATTGTGTGGATTAAGGTGATGCCAGACAAAGAACACAGTTCTTGCAAGTTGAAGAGACCATATATTTGTTCTAAAGCAAACAAATAGTCACTGCATGGTTGGGCCCAAACATTCAAGACAATTTGATTTAGGAATGGTGGAGCCTAAGCATCTAAGCAACCTTTCAAAATTGGAGAGTATTTAAAATATGACTAAGAGCAGTTTTCACTTGAGCGTTAAAGTTATTGGTTTTACATTACTACGCTGCACAATTGGCTAAAAAACTCCTGACACTTTTTCATCCAATCAGAAGTAAAACCAAAACCAATAATTGGTTTTGATTTTACTTCTGATTGGTTTTACTCTTTGGTTTTACTTTTTACTTCTGATTATTGTGACTTCTATGTGCAAGTTTACCTGCACTTCAGGTCAGCTACAGGTATTTATGTTGAGTTTTGATTGGTTCATTGGATTGTATGTTATTTTGACTGGAGTGATGACTTTGGTTTTGGTTTTATGACACTCAATTGAAAACTGCTTCACTATTTAATTCATTAATTATTCAATTAAATTCTGGCCTTTCACTGCCACTTCCATGATTTTAAAATAAACGTTTGCATTGCTTTTAAGAGGCCTGCCCCACCACCCAGTCATTAAGTATCATTAGCCTAATACCATCAAGTACATACCGTAATTTAATCCAAAGATGTGGAATAGAGCAATGCAAAACATGGTCAAAGTGTGTACTTCGTATAAGAGAAACAGTTAGAAAATAAGTAGACATTTTTGTGTGAACCTGTTATTTGTTCTATGACCAAAACATAAATAGCATGCATGATAGATAAAAATAATCTTGGCTAGTAATATAACACAATAAGTAAAAATACTGGGTCACAAGATTTTAATTTGAAAATTTAATAGAGATCATTGCATCATGGAATACAAAGAACATGTTTTCTATTTCTTTTAGGAAACACTACGAAAAAAGAAAGGAAAATCACTTGAGAATTCTATTTGCTTACACTGTCATTGTGTCAACAGCTCTTACTAGCTGCTTTTAACAAGTTACAGAACTAAGCCTTTTAGAGTGCTTTCTTATGAGAGGTTTCTGAGAGAATGGTATAGAATGCCTTCCTAACTGCTTAATATGAAACTACAAGCTGCAGAACTAAGTAAAACATGGACTGCATGTAGCGTAGCTCTGTTATAGTCATATGCTTGTATTGAATTTTTGACTTGTTGCCCAATAAAATGTGAAGGGAAGAGAACCTGTTTGAAGTCTGAAATGTTTCTGAACATCTGTTTGTGATCATGTATTAGTATGGTGACCCAGGATGAATTTGCAATTAGCATACAAGTAATAAACAAAATAATGACCCACAAAAACTCCACCCTTATCACTCTTACTATAAAAAAATACACCCAAGCTGCCCAGGGTGGTGTCAAAAGGATTTACCAAAGCTGGTGCAAAAACATTATCATAGAAGGAGCATTGTCACAATTAACACCAGTTTCCCCTTTTAAATTTCTAAGGTCATCGGTCTCGCCATATTTAGCAACATGTCTTGATTTTCTTCAACTTGACAAATTATCCTTATTCCTACTTTAATGGTTTTCTAACATAGAAAGCTATTACTCTAAGGTGATCTTTGATTTGATGACAATTTCTTAAAATTAGTTAATATGTTAAAAAAATAGCAACTATACACTGATGTTGCTCCATGCATACATGCACTGTAATAATTGTTGAAAGGTAGAATCATGATTTTGACATAACCCTGAGATTTTTGTCCATGAACTACATGATAAATGCTTTCAGTTGTTTTGTAGTCATTGGACATTGTCTATTCATTGTGACATAAACTTGCACAGATCCCACAGAAGTAAATGAGAGGAAAAAAGTTCATGTGAAGCCACAATAATTGAATACCTAAAAAAAGTCTTAAATCTGTGGAAAATAAACCCAAATTAAAATATAAAACACCCTGAATAAGGCAAGTCAAACCACAACAAAGCAGGCAATGATGCAGACCATAAAAGCACAGAAAAAAAATTAACCAGTATATGCTTATCTCAACCTTAACACCTTAACATACTGTATGTGCTAGAACAGAACTTCCCCAAAAATATCCTAATTACATTTGATGACTCCAAACAACACCCAAATTGGCCTGTTGCATGCCTGAAATACACCCCAAAAATTCTTTAGGGTGTCAGTTCTTTCTTTGAGTGTCTCCTAGAGCAGATAAAATTTCAACTTTACCCATGAAAACCATGGGAGATTTTAAGACCAAGAGATTAAGATATCCACCATTGGCACCTTCACCTTGGTCAATAAACAACTTCTTTTAAGGCAACTTGCAGAAGAGGTTCTGTTTGATAATTTTGGATAGACCTGAACTTGGTGATGATCTTCAGGAACATATTGGTGAGACCACTTGGGTTAACCATTTTGTTCCTAATGTTTCTCACAACTCAGGGTCTTTTCTTTTGATGCTTTTTACATATTTACTCCAAATATTAACTCTGGATTAATAACATTAGATCCTTGGCTCACTTTGGTTGAGGTGAAGGCTTGAGACAATCATTAGGAAACTACTTCAAAATTTAGATCTTTATATCTATTGCACAATTAACTAAGAATTTTCATAATTGAAAACTAAAACAAAGGTGATCGTTGGATGTTGTGGTGATTGTTTGGACTCGCAATATCTGTTGTGTCGTATAGTTTGAGCTTCATTGGTTTAAAACCTCCAAAGTAGTTCTCTAATGGTCATTTCAGGCCAATAACTGACGCACTGTGTTTGACTAGTATTGTGACACATTTTACATGATCATGGATTAGATAAAAGCTATTGGATAAGTACAAGAATGAGCACAAGAAAACCCAAAGTGCACACCAAGGAGAAATAAGCACAAGAATAAGGAAAAAAGTTCCATTTTCTTGAGCTCATCTTCCTTGTGTCATCAAAGCAAACCCAAGCGAAACAAGTGTAATGACAAGCATGTTGCAACACCTTTCAGCAATGCTTTTGTCCCTAGATGTCCTCTGACATAATAGACTTCCATGCTGCATTATTGTTAGTGAGGACTGTGCATGTGTATATCCTTGAAGTTGATTGATTGAAGGTTCATTAAGCTTGTTAAGGCTCAAATGAACATAATTATGCTCAAATGCTCAAATGAACATAATTATGCTGGAAAGCAATGCAGAATATGGGGAGAGCACAGGGGTGGATCCAGGATTTTTCTTAGGAGGGGTGCACCACTAAGGAATGGCATAACTGACTGGTGAGGTAAACAAATTTTAAAAGTGAACACGAAGAAGGCTTCAACTCAGGGGGGTGCACACCCCGTGCACCCTCCTCCTAGATCTGCCCTGGAGCATACAGAACTTTCTTTCATGCTCTTCCTATTCTCCTCCTGGTTTGGTTTGCAACCTATCCATTTGTTCTGAAAAAAAATAATAAAGCCCGCCCAGACAGGCTAAAATTGACTTGTGCCCATGCTTATTGCAAGTGCAGGAACACCCCTGTGCTCAGTTTACTTATACTTATCTTGCAAATCTGGACCAGACTTAAAAAACAGTTCCAAGTTTGATTACATAAATCACTGGATATTGTCTTGTAATGGTGCATTGAAAAATGTACAGGAAGAATGCAAACATCTCTTACCTTGTTAGAATCCAAATATTATCATGAGCAGAGTAGTTATATTACTTATATTGAAATAACCTGTACATTTTAAGTTGTATGAATATTACTAAACCTACAGAACCTGGAAATGTAAGCTAATGTGTTGTTCCAGAAAATATCCATACCCCTCCCTGGAAGGTTTTTAAGTTTGAACCCCTACCCCACCCCCCTGGAAATTCCAGTTTAGCAACATAGTTTCTTTTAAAAGTTTGGTTTGTAGCCACCCTCCCCCCTGCCTCCCAACTAGAATTTCAATAAACCTTCTTTGGAGTGAGTATGCATGTTTTCTGGAAATGCACAATCTGTACATGTCAGGTTCCAAAATCTATATGTGAGTAATTTAATTTTAAACACATTAAAAGAATTAAGACGTCCTAACTATCTACTCTGCATTTTGCCGATTATAGGGAGTGGATGGGCCTCTGTGTTGAAGACCCAGTGGTCCAATGGAATAAGGCTGTCCTCAGAAAATATCAAGTACAAGTACTTCAGAGTTTCTGCCAAGAAAAAACTCTGTTGGACATCATCATGTGAAACTGCTGTTATGGCAACATCTCTAATTCCACAATATCCTACACCAACACGACAGTACTTCTCAATGTTCTAAAACATAACAGGAAAATAGCAAGGCGGTCAACTTAGGTAAACTGATACCTAAACAATTACATGAGTGGACTCTATAAAAAATAAATACCTCTTAGGTACTAACCGAGTTTGAGGTCCATACTGTAAGTTACGGACCAAGTTTTTTCCCCTTCAATTTATGGCCCAAGCGTGAAGCGTGCGGTTCATAAATTGAAGGGGAAAAAAAATGAGGATCTGTAACTTACAATACGGACCGAGAAGACGAGGTTAGTAAAAGATATTTATTATATCTCTACTGTGTGCCTGACGGGTTTGGAAACGATTTCTATTCGTTAACTTATTAAGGATTTTATAGATTCCTAATTCTAGTTAATTAATCTTAATGAATCTTAGAGTTTTTAAGTAGTTTTAAATTATTATTGTATTGTCTTTGAAAAGCCTCTAAAGGGAAAACCAATAAAGTATGTATGTATGTATGTATGTATTCACGCGGACTTGGAAAGGCTTCAAATTTTTGACACACCTCGAAAGCAAAACGAGTAAGTTTGAAACTGTTTTTACGTCATTAGCACGCTTCATTACATAATTTAGAGTATAAGAAAGTTTTAAACTTTCACTTGCTATAAAAGTGAAGAACACTTATCGATAAATCACGAAACAGTTTGGCAACAAAACCAACTTTAAATTTTAGCAGGCCATACAGGAGAGTACGGCCCGCTAAATTGACCAATCACAGCACGTGTACTAACTGAGAGATATAATAATAATAATAATAAT
>Ga0126339_10001553_pt1 | contig 15713 bp, 7 predicted proteins | sample OrbTmetagenome_2_FD_92532 | JGI IMG/M metagenome (GOLD analysis project Ga0126339, IMG submission 92532) | Coral microbial communities from Petempiche,Puerto Morelos, Mexico - Orbicella T R C metagenome | ecosystem: Host-associated > Invertebrates > Cnidaria > Coral | place: Petempiche,Puerto... | reverse complement strand
TAACAGACAAGAGAACTGTTTCGCTATTATTTATACATTATCGTAAAATAAATAATACAAAGATGAATACAGACATGGCAAAATGATTTGAACAAAATAAATGATAAATAGAAAAAAAAGACAACACAAGACTGGGGGTTCAACAGTCACTAATATCACCTTGGAAAGAGAAGGAAAAAAACAAAAAAAGAAAAAAAAAAACAGAAGTTATTACAACACAGGGTATTTTTTTTTTGGTGATCCATCCAAGCAGGAATCCCACTGAACAGGGCCTAACTTTGTTGAGCGGATGACACATGGTGCTGTCCTTGTGGTGTTATGACTCTATGTTGGATAATTTTTTTTTATTTCTAAGATCTCTCAAAAGGAAACAAAGAAAGAAAAAAATCACTAATATCGCCTGGGAAAATAAAGAAGGGAAAAAATAGGAGTGAAAATGAGAATCCGAATATACTTGCTTTGCTGATCGGACAAGAGGCTGTACTTTCTGTATAATTGTCTCGGACGAGGATCACCAATAACTGCATGAATGTTTTCAATGGTGTTACTTCTCCTCGTGTATTCTTTTACCATTGCATTTTGCCAGTGGGCTTCAACTTAAACTTAACCTACAGATTAAAACCTCAAGTCAGTGGCATCAAAATTGTCACTTTTTACAGACAATCCATTTTCCAAGTTGAGTGGCTCATGGCCACTTTAATTTTACTTTTATAATAATTATTATTATTTGTAGTGGTGGTTGTAACGAGAGCTCACTCTGAGATCACATACATCACATGTGACACATGATACAGAGATAAAGTGATCGTTTTGCAACGCTTGAATCAGACAGATCTTGTAGATGGTTCATGCACTTCAATAAAAGTGAGGCTTTGTCTGAAATAGGTCTCATGTTTATGGCTAAACAAAATATGATGTCAGAAGTGTAGCCTCAAAACAATGCCAACTGCACCACCTGAAGGTTCACCAAGCGTCGATGGTCCTGTTCCAGCGCCAACGCCAAGTTATGAAATTCAAAGCACCTTACCTGTCCCGTCATGATTGGACATGGCTGGAAACATTTCGGAAAATTGGCAGAAGTGGAAGCAAGTGTGGGATTCATTCGAAATCGCCTCACGTCTCAACCAGCAAGAAAATAAGTAAAGCATAGCTACTCTCATTACCTGCATGGGATCTGAGGCCCTCAGAGTCTACAGTGGTCTTCCATTCACAAATGAAGAAGACAAGCAAATAATGAGCAAAGTCCTGGAGTTGCTGGAGAGGCATTGCATAGGCCAAACAAACATCATTTACAAGCGATACTGCTTCAATAACAAAGAGCAAGAGAGTGGCGCTTAGAACTCTCGCAAAAACATGCAATTTTGGCCCACTCACTGACAAACTAATTCGTGATAGAATTGTCCGTGGGATTTGCAACACCAGAACCAGAAAGAAATTACTGCAAGAGCCGAAACTAGCCTCCAGAAGTGTATGGACGTGTGCAAAATCAGCTGAAACAACTGTATTGCAAACGGAAGTCATGAATGGAAAAGAGGAAGTCAACGCGCTCCACAGCAAAGGAAAAAAACATGGCAAAGATAAGAGCAGTCCCAATGTGGTTAATTGTAAGTAATGCGGCAGCAAACATGAGAGATCAAGATATAAATGCCCAGCATTCGGAAAAGAATGTGGGAAATGTGGCAAAACAAATCACTTCGCCAAGGTATGTAAACAGAAGCCTGGTGGGCGAAAACGCAGAAAAGAACGGATTCATTGCGTCCAAGACCCCAAAACTTCACAGGATTCAAGTGACTAGATTCAAGCAATTCGATTTCACTCGAAAATATGGAAGAACAAAGTGTCAATGACGTCAATAAGATCAACCCATTCTCTTCCAAGTTGACAGTGGGACAACTTGTAACATAATAAGCAAAAAGGATTTTGCGGACGAATGCTGGATTGCACATTTGAAGCAAGACCTCAGCATGTTCAATGGATCAAAAATGGAAATCAATGGAAGATGTTGCACTAATCTGGTTGACAAAGGTTGAAAAAGAATGTGAAGCACCGTTTGTGGTTGTCAACAAAGACTGCACCCCACTGTTAGGTTCTAAAACAGTGCAGGAAATGAAATTAATCGAATTAAATAAATTAACAGCTTTTCAAACAGCAACTTAGACAGGCCTAAAGGATACTAGATCAAATTCAATTCGAAAAGGAGGCCTGAGTGATAACATCTAAGCAAATGGATTTTTTATATTTTTGAGTTTTTGTTATTTCTGTAAGTTAAGTAACCTTCTGTTAATTAAGATTTGCATATATAAGCAGAGGGTGTTCAAGAATAAAAGTGGAAGATGAGAACCAAGCAGGCATTCCACTACAATAGAAATGCTCGAGATCTACCACCACTGAAAACAAACAGGTGATACAGTGCGCATTCAGCCCACAAACAACCCCAAGGAGCCCTGGAAGAAAGCTACTGCTCAGGAGCAGGTTAATGTGTGATCTTACAAAGTCCTCACAGAGGATGGTTCTGCCCTCAGACAAAATAGAAGACATCTGAAAGCAACTCCAGAGTCTCACACACCAACAACTCAGATGTCCAAGCAAACAGAACTTCCCTCACCTCCTGAACCCACTAAACAGAAAACTAACACCAGTGATCCCTTGAGCTCAGAAGTACAACTGATTTAGCATCTCAAGCCTCCAGAGAAACTTGCAGTGGTCAAGTAACAAAGCCGCCAGCCTACCTGAAAGACTTTGTTGTTAGTCAGATATGAACATGGACGAGTTAAGAATAAGTCTAAGTCAATGACATTAGAGACAAAGACATTACCCGGACATGACTTGTTTGATTCTTTTAGATAATAACTATGACTTTCTTTCATTTGTTTTCTGATTGTTCTTGGCATTCCATTTTGTTTCTTATAAAAGGATGTAATGAGAGCTCCCTCTGAGATCATGTGCCCCACATGTGACACATGATGTAGTGATTAAGTCATTGTTTTGCAATGCTAGAATCATGGCGCACGTAGTTCAATTAAAGCGCAGCTTTGTCCAAACAAAACAGTGGTGGTACTTAAAAGGGATCATTCTGCATCTGATCTTCTATAATTGATTTTTACCATAATTTATTGTTTGAATCCTCAGTAGTAATCCTAAAAGATCCTTCTGTAAATCACTGATGAAGACCTTGTTAATCCATTGACACCCGGAGAATTTTGGAGATTCTCAGCCTTGATATGACCAAATTAGCTCCAATCTACTCAAAAAGGCATTTGCAACACAACAGCATGCCTTTTTTGTTCCATTAGCATCATATCTTATGAGATTTTGCTCAGGCATGTGCAGAAATCAAGATTTGGAGAAAGTGACCTAGGTATTTCGGCCTTTCCTTTTTCTCCTTTTCTGATCTTTTTACTGTAATGACTGACCTTCTACTGGGCTTGCTTCCAGTTCAAAGAAAGCATCATCAGGTCGGGCAATTTTTACCATGAAGAAGCTAAGTGTAGTCGCAGGAAATTTTCCTCAGAGTTTTTCTCTAAAATTTCTGGGCATTTTGGTAGATAGTTCAGGCTCCACTGAGCCAATCACTCTGATCTGGGGATCTTGAGTATAAGTGACGCCAATTTTAGTTAAAGGTGATGACATCAGAAGTGGAACAAAGGCCAACGCTTGCCACAGGCAGTTATGGGCGGCACAGGAGTCAATGAAATAATGAAGATTTATTTCATCCCTTATTATTATGTTAGGCATGCTACACTGATGGATGGTACAATTTATCACTAGTGATAAACCCATGTATTAGGACATTACTATTAGCAAGATGTACATTCATACAAACTCACATAAACATATGGATTTAAGTAAAACAAAATACGCTGTTTGCTAACTGTTGTGAAAAATACCTATTTCCACAGACTTTGGTTTGACAAAAGCTTGTTTCTTTTTCCTGATATCCTGATGGCAAGCACAGCGGCAACACCAAACTAGGCATTCCTAATGAACAAAGCATTTATTACAAAAGATGAATAGTTATAAAATACAAACACAAGAACAAATGACAAGTTCTCTTTTCCTTTTCAGTGAACCATTAGTGGAGAAGATTGAAGCCTATTGAAGAATTGAAAGAAATTAAGCAGTGTCATAATTTCTACTTTATTCCAAATAATGACAAGCACTTAAAAGAAACATAGGCACGCAAGGCGTCCATGAGTTATTTTTTGTGAATTAAAAGGCTTTGGAAGTGGCAGCATTGTGATTAGGTTAATCCAACAAGTTTGGTTACGATACAAAGAATTTGTTCCACCTTAAGAAGTGTAATAGAGCGGTTTTCAATTGAGTGTCGTAAAACCAAAACCAAACCAATTACTTACCAATTAGACTACTTGGCCAATCTCAAACTGAAGTAAAACCAAAACCAAAACCAAAGTAATTGCCTAATTACTTTCGACACTCAATTGAAAACCGCTCTATCAAGCCTAGTTTTATCAAGGTTTGATTTTGACAATTTGAGCAGCAACTTTGTTTATAAGAACTTCAGTGGAGCTGTTCCCAGTGAGACAGGCAAATGTTATGCAGTCTGTAACAGTAGCTAACGGTAAAAGCAGATGGGTGGGTAATTTTTATGGACTTATTTCATGACATGAACTAATTTAACGCAGTAGCATGGTCTTATTCTGTTGCCAGCATTGATCAGATTGATTACAGTTTCTTCAGTTTTGGCATTCCAATAAACCATTTCAAATTAATATTGATTGTACATTTAAAAGCCATCCAAAACGAGAAGACACTTTTGAAGGAGTAAGATGCCATGAAATCTGCAGAGTTTGGGAAGTTTTCTTGTCAAATAACCCTTCCTAAATCCTGAGAACCTTTTTGGTGATGAAAAAAAGAGTTACAGAAAAAGTAACTTAATGAGAGACATAAAATTTACCTCTGTTAAGGTAACAGTATACCTTCAGGTGGGCAATTTTCTTCAAACAAATAATTTGGATTTTTGGGGCAAAGTAGTGGTCAACGAATAATCTTTAATTTGTGAGCCGAAAACTCAGAGCGTGTTTAATAATCAGCCTTGACAGCCGGGGATGAGTTAAAATACTTACAAATTTTAAATGCTGTCTAATTTGATTTGAAATACATCGGAAGAAGTAGTTAATTGTACATCAGCCCTATCTATATATCAACAATTACCGTTGACAAGTCCTGCTATAGCGAAATCCCATATCCGCAAGTAAATAATATTTTGTCTGAAATGTGTTGCAATTTGTTCTCAATGTTATCAACACAATTCATCATTAATTCACATATTTTTGGGTATTACAGTTGCTAATGAAAGCAGTTCCACGATAAAAAATGAAGCTGTAATCTTACTGCATGCTTTGTCAAGTAACAATGCCAGTAAACACGACGCATGCGATACAAGAAACACACTTGCAGAGTCAATTTTCCTTCTGCTGGTTTGCGCATGTTTAAGTTGTCTATAGTTTTTTCTTCTATCCAAAATTTATTACATATGCTTAGCTTTCCAACAATACAAATTACAATTCTCACAAAAAATCTTAGGTACTGATAAGGAATGTCGTCAATTTCACATTTCATGTCAAAGACGTCGATTTCACTTCACATCTTACATGTTAAGTCACTACGTATTTCACAAGAGTCCACGTAGTCCGTAATTAAGTGTAAAGAAACCTAGGCAAACATGTACGAGCACGAGCAAAAAGTATCCAAATCTTATAAGTAAAAACACAGACTTGTGAGGTGGAAAGCATCCGCCCAATTTAAACACACCATTGAAAACTCGTCAGTTACTGTGATACCAGAACTCCCTCCACATTGAACCGCCAGTAACATAAAAATGAAGACAAATCAGATCAAAAGCACTAAACTAGGGATTTATTTAAGCCACCAGTTCAATTCTGAGAGCAATTTACAATTAGAAATAAACCCCCTCTTCCCCTAACTCTGACTAACTGCGTTCATTGCAAAATGTACCTTCCATCTTGGTGACCTACTGTTCTCAGCAAAAAACACATTCTCTTTGCGTCAGTATGGTTGCACATCTCTCACAAGTACACCACAGAGCATTTTCCAACCGATCGTTCAATTCAACTTGATTATTATCTCCCACAGAATCACTAGCATGTTCTCGCTTCAGGAGCAGCCATAATGAAGCTCAAAAGAACAAAGACACTCTCAGACGGAATGACATCATGGATATGCAATTAGATCTTTGAAGTGAAATGTTCTCTGCCAAATATTGTTTAAGTGGACCTATTAACTGAATTTAGTCAATTGGTGAGGTTTCTTAAAAAACAAGTTCGCATTTAGCGACCATAGTTTCACGTGCCTTGCAGCCACAAGATGGTAGGATTCGATGTCCCGTGGACAGAAATCTTGAAATTTTTTTAACTTCCCACATTGATTTTTTTGTTCATTTTTGGACAATGTGCAGATCATTGTAAATAAAATCTGTTTCTGGAAAGAAAAGTAGGGATCACCGAGCGTCCAAGATTGTTAAATCCAGGCAAACCTATAGCAATGGCCATCTACCTTATCATTGTTCATTTTATTACTTAACGTGTGCTCTCATGCATGACGTGGCGTGTGAATTTGCGTGCCCAGTAAGGATGCTCAGCCACAATTAGTGCAAACATCCTTAAAAAGAAATATTCCGCAAAAGTATATAGCAAGGTATTGCATAATCTTAATCGTGCAATCTGTTTTAACAACATACCATCCAATTTTCTGACTGACAATTTGATTGGTTCTTTAATAAAACTCTAAAAATAAATGAGCTTGCTACACTTGCTTGAAACAAAAACATTTAAGACTCAGTGGTCTAATATTCGTAAGTTCAAAACTTTTGTACCACTCTGAGACTTCTCAGAGTTTAAGATTAGACAGTGTAGAAACTAAAAAAAATTGTAAACAAAGCGGTAACAAATAAGCTTACATTATGACCGCTTGCAAAAAGCATTATTTAGCTTCAATTCATCATAAACAAAAACTTCAACTGCAAGACTTAGCACAATTTAACATTGAACATCGGAGAAACTGAGGAAAATACATGCAAATTATATTTATATACATAAAGTGGTAAAAAATGTACTTTGATTGCTATCGACAGAAAAGTGCCCACTTACTCTTCATCCAAAACTTAGCTTCCAAAACACGAAAACAGGGCTTGTTCATTCTGCCTTAAGGTGACATTTTTACTGATTTCAAGATTTCTGTTCATATTTCCACAGTATAAAACCCATATTTGAAAACACCTTTCCTCCAAAAAAATATTGGATCATAGTTTCAGTTCCCTTGATCATAATCCACCATAAAACAATGCGAAACGAGTCAGTGAGAATGCAGAGAAACCTTTGATTTGTCAGTATCACCATACACGGACTGTTGGAAGCACCACTTTGCAAAAATGAGCCAGCACTGGCTAGTTGCACCTCAAGGTAATGTTTTTGCTGGTTTCAGTGATTTCTGTCGTTATTTCCACAGTATAAATCCTCATTCGAAAACACCTTTTCTCCAAAAAATTACATAACTTCATATTTTCAATTCCTGTCATCACAATCCCCTGTGAAACAACGCCAAATGATAATAGTTTCTCCACCACTTTGCCAAAGCAGGGTTACGCTGGCATCAGCAAGTATCAGCATATCAGAACTGTTGCAAGCGGCAATTGGATTGGTTGTTCATAGAAGCTTCAATCTGTTTGGTCTGAGACACATGCATCGCCCGTCCACTCAAAACCCATTCAATACATACCCCTGACATGCTGACTAAGACGTATTTTTTTTAACAAAAAAAAAAAAAAAACTCAAAAATGTGTGGCCCTTGGGACAAAAGAGGAGTGTATTACACTAACAATGCTAGAATACATGCATCCTGCATGTTGTGTTCTACTACAAGGAAAAACACACATTCCTGTATGATCCTGTTTGTAAATGTACCTTGCACCAGTACATAGTCAACAGTGATGTAGACTGTTACTTCTGCGCATGTGTTAGGAGAAATTTGCTTTGTTCTAGGAAGAATAGTACCACACAGATGGAAAGGGTTTTTGGAAACAAATATATACCTTTGTAATCAATAACAAAGAAGTAACATAACTACCAGAACCTCTGGGCGCTTTCCATTTAACCGAAAATTCTTAAATTTTCGAAACGGGGACAAAAAGTAAGGAAATTTTGTGGGGAAAGTTCCAGAATATCCGGAAATTGCGCAATTTCCAAAAAGCAAACCATTCAGCCGAAAACTCCAGAAATTCCAGAATGAAAATCAATTAGAATGGAAATTTCCCAGAAATATTTTCGAATATTTGGGTATACCTCACGAGGTTGTCCTCTTTTTCGGAAATTATGTAAATTCGCAATTTTCTCTTCAGCGCTTGTTCTTTTGACTGCTATCACTACGATCATCCCAGATAAAGATGACGGCGACATGTACTCGAAAATGGATCAGTAGATTGTATTTTACTTGCCACTTGTCTGTTGATAAATACCAATAAAAATAATGCCTCCGTGGTGTACGTGTTTGTTTTGCATAGGTTGGCTAAGAAATGTACACAGACTTATAACGCATGCAAAGTTATTCATTAAACCCTTTGTTTTGCAACGTTTTCGCTGCCGTTGTGGTTTGTTTAAGGTCCCTGCCGCTATGGGCCATAAAATGTCACCATGTCAACTTATCAGAGTTGTGTGCTTCTATATTTGCAATTAAAACCTTGAAGTTATTGAAACATTTGAAGCAAACAAAAGTGTGAGTTATCGCTTTCCACTCTATGCAGTCAACCAGAAAATTCTGCTCCATTTGCAACAGAAAATTTCTGGAAATTCACACGGGAATTTTTGGGTGAATGGAAAGCGCCCTCTGTTTAATGTTTGTTAATAACAAAATATATAGTTAAAAATTCTATAACCTGGTGCTGTGATTGAAAGAATTTTACTGAAAAGATCCACTGAGGGTTTTATTAGACACAAGCGTGGTTCTCTCTTCTGAGTCAAGCATACTCCAAGATCAGTTACAATCATCCACTGACGATCATAAAGAAATCCTCTGTGACCAACCTCCCACTCATTAACCTGAAACATAATGAAGCAATCCATGGTTACTGACTTGACCATCCCTCTCACAGGTGGCAGACGCAGAGATCAGAGAACATTCCTGTCTCACTATATAGAACTTCCTAAATAAAAACGTAAAAAACTGTAATTTTGATCCTATAACAGACTCTTGTAAAGGCAAGCCAAAAATGCTAAAAGGTTATTGGCTTTTCAGGTCTGGGGTCACATAATAGATCCTTTTTAATGAATGGCTGCCAATTTAAAATTCCTTTCTCTGCAATTAAATTAGCTTCACTAACCTCGTTTGAGAGTATTAATTCTTTTGAATTAAAAACATTACTAGTGAGACAATCTCAGATAGTGCAGAGTGTAATTTACGGTTCTGATACAGTAGTCACACAGGTCCTCCTCCCTGCCATTCTCTCCCTTGGTAGTCAACTAAGCCTTTTCCACTTTGCAGAATGTGAGCAGACAAAAACTTGATGAGATATAATATTAGCAGTGTGTGCTTCATGTTTGTACTTTATTTCAAGGCCCAAAAATAACTAGTAGATTACAATTACCATTTATCAAGACAGTTTTAAATTTTATTGTGGTGTTTTACATTGAGTTTCATTCGTTTTAAATTCAACAATACATAGAATTAGCAAATGTAACAATTTTACTTTTCAATCCAACGTTTACAACTTGATAATTTTGTTTTCCTCGCCAAGGTGCATGTATGCAACATGATACCCTTGTTTCCTCAAAAGATCTGTATTATTTTTAACTCCCTGCTGGAGATAAATCAAATAAAGTTAATTACCTGGTAAAAAATCAAACAGGAGTGATTTTATGTTATTCAAAATGCAAATTTTCATTTCACTGATAAACAAGAACTAATCTAATTATCAAATAGTCACATTGAGTCACAGAATAGTGCATTCTTATTCTGTTGCCACCTTTAGTCCTAACAATAAAACTGTCAAACTAATACACGCTATTGATTAATACAACTGAAGAGCGTTTCAACAAGAAGTATTGAAGGTAGAGATCGTTACTTGACCGAAATTATATCCTACATCAGTGACTGATGGAAATTAATTGGCAGTTTCAGAGTCTGCAGCAATAATTGCAAAGTTTCTTTTGCCACAAATTTACTAGTTTTACGTATAACTAATGCGGGAAAGTTTCCGCTGAATATGAACTTTTGGCTTTCTCTAATGGAAGAGGAAACAAACAAGCTGCTAAGGAAAAGCAATATGTTTCCATTCTTTATTTGAACCCTGGCAAACACACAAGAGTTACAAAACAGCAGATAAAATTTCTTGAAACAAGCCAGGGGTGATTCTAGAAGATACGTAGTCACCGTAGCATTCTTTCCCCTAAAAAAGGGAGCACTGATGTTACCCGAAATATATCTGCTATCCCCGGTCAAGACAAGAGTGTGGTATCACTCAAAAAATTTAAAAAAACGAGTGGATCTGAACTTGAGAACGGAGTTTACCACATTAACAACACTAGAACGCATGCGTCTTACATGTTGTGTTCTACCACAAGGAAAAGCACTCAATGTTTGTGTGTAATTCAGTATGAAATGTATCTTTCCCCTAAATTATATATAGTCAATACTGACGCTAACTAATCTGTGCATGTGTTTTCACCACAAGGATAGCAAGAGATTTGCGAAAACATATATGTAGTTTTGTCGTGTTTTCAATGACAGCAATGTAAATATAACACATTTCAGGTAGTGCACACGGGTACCTACCCCACCTGGGCCCCCTTTCTGCAAGGCTAATCGCTTAATTGAAATTAATTAATCAAACGAATATTAAAGTTTACACCTTATTGTGTTATTTGAGTTAGTGACTTAGCAAACAGCAGTCCCCTAAACCATCCCAATAGTGCACTCTGCACTAAAAATTAGATTACCGGTAGTAAGGTTACCTTTTATGTTATAAAAGTATTTCTAATTGGCAGCCATTTATGAAAGGGCCTATACCTCCTGCTAGCCTTAGGTATCAGTATACTTCAGTTGACCCATATGTTCCATTTCCTTGAAGACATTAAAAATGTGAGTTTGGGCCAGGTCAGACTAGAGCAAATTTTGTTCAATATTAAGCAAAATTAAATACAATAGCATCAACCTGCCGGCTAAACTACAGGCCGGTACCAAATCCCATTAGTGAAAGGAAACATCTACCCATGTTCTGTCTCCCCTGATTACACAAACCCCATCCCCAACATGGTGATGTGGTCTGTCAAGGGTATGGGGCCCTGGTGAAGGTGGAAGGAACAAACCCCAAATCAGTGGATTTTCTTAAGGTTACAAAAATGTTCAATGGTTGCTACCACCATCACCACCATGCCAGCACAGGTAGAGCAGGAGGAGGTAGATTTTGTTCAATCACTAGATCATGTCCGAAGGAAGTAACACTAGGGCTAGGTGAGAGGATCAGTCATACATGTAGTGTGCCAGAATTAGGTGGCGCAGAAGCATCCAGAAAGGTATGAGGGAGATCAACATGAGTTCATGCAAGGCCAAAAGAGTGGCTCAAGACTGTCAGAAATGGAAGCAGTAGTAGACACCCTGTGCCCCCCATAGGACAAAGTGGATTAGATGAGGATGATGAGGATTCCCTAGCATTGTGTGACAGAAATAGGGCCAGACCTAAGTTATTTCAAGCATTATCACATACGGGGCAAAATTACCGAATGCTGATTGGCTTGGACAGAGGGCATTTTTGCTTAATCACAAGGGCACTTCTGGTAATCAAGAGGGCATGATTACTTGATGATTGGCTAAGCATGCCTGCATTAAATTGGTTTCCCACTTCAAACGGATTTTGAAAAGGAATTTCAGAAATGCAAGACTTCTGAGTTTGATCTAAACACGGTTATTTCATCTTTAATCAAAACTATAACAAAATTCTCAAACGTGATTGGCTATCAGCAGCCCAATTTGAGCATTAATTGGACAGTGTACACGTCATGCTTGTAACTGGACAGTACGCGTCATTTTGCCCACGCTGTTGCAGTGCACTTTGTTGAGTAAACTGCTGTTTTTTAGCATTCATAACGACGTTTAATCGTTCAGCAATCAATTGATGGTTTGTTCGTTTCTCGAATTTTGTCATAGTTTTGATTAATTGGTAACAGGACATCGTGTCGTCCAATTCGGTCTGTAATCATACTTGTGATTAACAAATCGGACTCCCGCTTCGCGGTCATCCGATTTTGTTAATCACTTGTATGATTACAGACTGAATTGGACTCCACTCAGTCCTCTTATCATTATAACTTGAAAGAAAATCGACATGCAGCCAAGCACAGTCTTTTGGTGGAAAAGCAAAAGGATTTTCCCATCCAAAAATGTACTGATTCGCAGCCTGAAAAAAATTGAGTGGGGACAGCTGGTGTCTCACGAAGCACAGAGTTACAGAACTTTATGGCTGCCAAATTGAAAGTTAATTTATTTGTTTTGCTCCAGGTTGCCTTATTAGTATCACTGGTCACCTTATCAATGTAAAAAACAGCGGCAAGACCTTGAAAGTTTTCCTTTGACAGAATTTTGCCCTTTATGTGATACACAAGTAATCCCAAGAGCCCTCGGGCAATTATGGATTAATTTCACTTGTATTTTCAAAGTTTTCCAAATTGCCCCTCCTCGCTTCAAGACTTGGGTAATTTTGTGAAACTTTGAAAATACGGGTGAAATTAATCCTTAATCCTTAATCCTTGGGCGCATGCGATTACATATACAAATGAAACCCTGACGCATTGTTGACTTTTCTTCTGACATATGCCTTGCACAATCGTCTTTTGGAAAGTCCCTGATACATTGCATATGTAATTTCTACAATCATTAGGTATTGTTTGTTAAAATGTTACTAGAAAAAATAGTGAAATCACACGTTGAACAATCCCATGCTAAAAATTGATCATATTTTGAGTTTGTGATCCAGGGGAAAAAATTCTCTTTTCTTTTATGGTTAATTGAAGGGGTGAGTGCAAAACCATGCTAAGTGACCATTTGGGTGAAAAAAAATTTTCGTGAAAGGGCTTGAATTTTTGCATGTGGCCTTCAATGTAATAGAAAAACATGGTCCTGTATTTTTCCCGCTGGTTTTTGCTTCATTTATAAAGATGCCACTAGGAAAACTGAGTGGTTTTTTCGCATACGCAATATCTCGAAAACGAAACAAAGCTTAGCGAAAAAACTACAGGACATTGCTAAACATACCTAAACAAAACTGCATGCGAAATTTGGAGTGTTTTCGACAAAGTTCACTTTTCATTAAAATACCTAACGCCCTTTTCCCGCCAAGGCCTTCAAATAAACGAAGCCGGACCTTTGTTATGATAAACAGAGCCGATCCTTTGTTATAATAACCAAGCCAAGCCTTTGTTATAAGTCGAAGTCTCGCCTCGGTTTATCATAACAAAGGATTGGCCCGCCGCAACCGCAAGGACTGTGATTACACTTAGAAAGCAGCAAAATGTCAATTTCATGCAACCTATAAGCTCAAAAATGTTGATTTCAGGTCTAAATAAGTTTATATGTTGATTTCACGTTAATGCATGACGGCAAGGAGGTTGATTTCACTTAGAAACCAGCAAAATGTCAATTTCACGCAGCGTATGAGCTCAATGATGTTGATTTCAGGTCTACATAGGTTTATATGTTGATTTCACATTAATGTATGACAGCAGCACTTAGAAACCAGCAAATTGTCAATTTCATGCAGCGTATAAGCTCAATGATGTTGAGTTCACGTGAAAATGCTCTATAAATAGGGCTGATTTCAGGTCTAAACAGGTTAAAATGTTGTTTTCACGTTAACGCGTGACAGCGAGGAGGTTGTTTTCACTTAGAAATCAGAAAAATGTCAATTTCACGTGGCGCATAAGCTCAATTATGTTGATTTCAGGTCTAAATAGGTTAAAATGTTGATTTCACATTAACAAGTGACGGCAAGGATCTTGGCTTCACTTAGAAACCAGCAAAATGTCAATTTCACGCAGCGCATAAGCTCAATAATGTTGATTTCAGGTCTAAATAGGTTAAAATGTTGATTTCACGTTAACATGTGACGGCAAGGAGGTTGGTTTCACTTAGAAACCAGCAAAATGTCAATTTCATGCAGCACATAAGCTCAATGATGTTGATTTCAGGTCTAAATAGGTTAAAATGTTGATTTCACGTTAACACTTGACAGCAAGGATGTTGGTTTCACTTAGAAACCGGGTGTCTACAAAACGAAGACCTAAGACCTAAGACCCAAAAACGAAGACTTGTTTTTTCACAGGCCTATCAAACCACAGACAGTCAAACCAGGTCAACGCTTTTCTTCAGACAACTGACGCGAAATTAATGGGGTCTTCGTTTTGTAGATAAGGCCAGCTCGAACTACAAAACGAAGACCCTCGTTAAATTGCTTTGTTCGTTGTCAGCTGACGTGGAATCAATGGGGTCTTCACTTTGAAGATAAGGCCGGCTTGAACTACAAAACGAAGACCCTTGCTTAAATGCTTTGTTCGTTGTCAGCTGATGTGGAATCAATAGGGTCTTCGTTTTGTAGATAAGACTAGCTTGAACTACAAAACGAAGACCCTCGCTTAAATGCTTTCTTTGTGTCATCTGACGTGGAGTCAGTGGGGTCTTTGTTTGGTAGATAAGACCGGCTTGAACTACAAAACGAAGACCCTTGCTTAAATGCTTTGTTCGTTGTCAGCTGACACGAAATCAATTGATTGGGTCTTCGTTTTGTAGATAAGGCTAGTTCGAACTACAAAACGAAGACCCTCTCTTAAATGCTTTCTCCTTTGTCAGCTGACACGAAATTGATGGGGCCTTCGTTTTGTAGATAAGACCGGCTCAAACTACAAAACGAAGACCCTCGCGTAAATGCTTTGTTCATTGTCAGCTGACTCGAAATGGGTTCTTGTATAATGTCGACAGTTTTTATCGGCTAATCCCCTGCACTTGTGACAAATCAGCCAATAAAAGTTTAGAATTTTCGATCCTCCTATTGAGTATAAAAGCTGAAAAAACCACACCATTAACTGAGTGATACCGAGCATTGGCCTCTATTGCTCTCCTTATCGGCAACTGACGAGAACCAGAAGGATCAAAACCGCGGTATTGCCTGAGTTTTTACGGCCATGAGCCTGCTAACATCAGAGGGTCTATTAGCTGACCATGCTCAAACAAGCAATGACTGTTATATGAATGAAAACAACAGAGCAACAAAGATGAATGTGAACCACCAGGCTGTCAAAACGAACCAGGCAGAAAAATCTGACAGTGAATCAACTGATGGAGAAGAAATTACCCGCACTGATGAACGCGAAGCCATACGAGAAAACCGCCACCGCAAACGTAAACGCGATCAGCCCGACGAACTGGAACTAAAATCTCTGAAGAAACACCCAGAAAGAAAGACTTGCCCAAAGTCGCTACAATACCAAGCCAGAGCCCGCATAAGAGCGGATGATGACTTCGAGAGACATTAAACGTCTTCGCTCAAAAGCTGAGCAAGACTATTTACAAGCGCTGATAAGGTTTCACAATCGAAACATCGAAGGCCTCCGCATAGCCATAAAACAAGGAAAACGAGTTCAGGCCAACAAAAAACAAAAGAGCATTGTGACCAAAAAAACAGCTTTCATGCGCTT
>Ga0126339_10001551_pt1 | contig 15716 bp, 10 predicted proteins | sample OrbTmetagenome_2_FD_92532 | JGI IMG/M metagenome (GOLD analysis project Ga0126339, IMG submission 92532) | Coral microbial communities from Petempiche,Puerto Morelos, Mexico - Orbicella T R C metagenome | ecosystem: Host-associated > Invertebrates > Cnidaria > Coral | place: Petempiche,Puerto... | reverse complement strand
CCATGGACTACTTGAATGGACTACCCATGGACTACCCTAAATGGACCACCCTGAAATTTGTGGGAAACATAAATTTAACGATGCTAGAACCCGAACAAAAGATGCGATCGATCGACAAACACAATTATGGAACACTTGCGATGTAACAGATTTAATCCCCAACTGGACCTTTGCCACAAAATATTACAACCGAAATAAAGGAAATGAGTTGCTTTTCTCGTTCCCTGTCATGGCGTAAAGAACTGGCTCACGAGTCAGAGATGAATGCATTATATATGCAAAATTTCCACTTACCATCTAGCGTGCTTTCCATATTGGACCATATTGTGAGCGACCGTGAGTGATTCGTGGGCAACTGCTGCGCCTGCTAGCTACACTCATTTGGCCAGCGGTAGACATGCATGATGGCGGTGTATGGGAGGTGTATGGGTCTATGGGGTTATGTGAATGTCGTGTCTTATCATGTAGATAACATAAGAAAAACTCGCTCGAATCCAAGATTTTGTAACAAAGGTCCAGATGTTAAGGTAGGAAAAGTTTGAAGATTAAATCACAACTGTTCTGATCGATCTCATCTTTTGCTCGGGTTCTAGCATCGTTAAATTTATGTTTCCCACAAATTTCAGGGTGGTCCACTTAGGGTAGTCCACGGGTAGTCCATTCAAGTAGTCCATGGACCAGGTCCATCGGGGTAGTCCATGGACTAGGGGTCAGCGAAATGTACCGACCCTTCTCAGCTCGTTTCCTGAGAACATACCTGTAGGGTCATGGCAGCTTAGTTTACCTATATAGTTTTAAATTAGCTCCCTTTATATGAAAGAAGAGGGTTTCTTAAATTGTTGCTGTTGTGATAACTTGTAGGATGTAGCAGATACAACTGGACTAAAGGTCACTGTGCACAATCTCGTCCGCGGTGAAACTCACTAAGCGTCCGGTTTCCTCGAAGCGTTGTTGCTGCGATTCATGTCTCTTTTACTTTATGAGTGTAGATATTGTTTAATTGAGTGCTGGCCATTTGACCAAGTGTCCTGATCATTTTGCGATTTAAGAACTCGCGCTCGTTTGCTTGCTTACATGAAATATCTTGGAAATATCCAATTAAATAGACTGAAAAGCCCCAGGATCGACTCTCCACTTCTTCATATCTAAGGCTACTGTTATTATCTGCTTTACAGCTCTGAGATGGCCTTAAGATGTTTTTTGGGGGGCTTCGAAGAGTATTGTTTTCTGCCATAATCACGGCGGCATGAGAGTAATGCAACCAGTGACGTCACTAGGCTATTTGGGCGCGCCAAGATGGCCGCCAATTTTGGGCTTAACCAGCCAACTTCGAACGGCTGAAAAAGCAGTTTTCGCTTACCGTATGCGAAAAAAAGTCTGCATTGTGTTCCAAGTAAGGTTGAAACTTTATTACTAAGCAAAAATCTCACATACGAAAATTTTGTTTCAGTAACACTTTAACCCTTTAACATTTCTTTTGTGTGTCGCTCGTTTGTGCTGTTCAGTTATCAACAGATTTGTAGCAAAACATGGAAAGAGAAGAATGGAAAATTAAATATAGTTTTTAAAGTGGTTTAGTTTCACTTCTGGTAATGGCTACTGTATTTACTGTGGTTCCTTTGAAAAAGGATTTTCATCAAATTAGTGAAGGATACCTCATCAACTTGAAAAGCTCTTTTGTTATGAAATAACACACATGTTTTAGTCATCATTCGCTGACAAACGATAAATAGAGCCAAAAAATTAAACGTGAAAAAAGTTGTAGGGGCTACACCCTAAAAGAGGAATCAAATATAAGGTAAGGAACTTAAGCAATATAAAACGTCTAAAATGTTGATGGCATAAATACATCATACCTCCGTCTTGAGCAAGGTTTTTTGAAGATGTTTTGCAGCATCGTCAAACAATTCTTTTCTGTACGATCGCTAAAATAGAGAAAGCAAAAAAAGAAGACAGCTTCTTAAGATAGTCAGAAGTATACACTCAGCATTTTCTATTGGAGGTCCACGAATCTGATTGGCTCTCTCACTATTGTCTGTTATAACCTTACAGTGCTTCCGACAAGGACCTGATAGTTGTCGCGGAAATTAAGAGTTTTAACAAAACAAATTGTTCGTGGAGTTATATCCCAGTTTCTTAGAACGAAATATTTCCAAGGGCAACTATAAGCTCACTAGCCCGAGATGTAAACAATCCATTGTCTATATTTTCCTAGATTACATTTCCAACCAGTCTCCTCTGAAGCCGGAGTATTGCGTGACATCCCAAAAAACAGCTGCAGAGGAGGCTAATTTTAAACCGGAGATTTTGATTTTCCATTAAGGTATCCTTCTTCAGGTCAAATTCAATTTGCACTCATACAAACAATTTTGGCTTGCAAAAACACGGACAAACCATAGCTTTTCTCCAATTTCTTGAACCACTTTGCAATCAATTTTGTGCCACCTTCGTAAAATAGAGGCCTTAATAACAGCTTCTTGACCTTTACCGTACAGTAGTTTACCACAGTTTTCAGCCGAAAAACTACATGTTCGATCATTCTCATTCTCATGAAAGGGTTATTTTTTTAACTTCATCCACACAAATTTAGGAGGGTTGCGCTCCACTGTTTGGGAAGTATCTTTTGATAGTATGCCCATCGCAAATATCAGAAATAAGTGTGCAGTGGCAGGAGGTCGTCCACATAATAGCAACCGTCGTTTTCTCATTTTTGCCAACGTTTTAGGAAAACGCAGAAATCTTGCTGGATAATTCCATTTCTAAGAACACCAAGGTAGGAAAATTGAGCCGTCAAAATGTCCAATAAACTGATGAGTGAGTGTAAACAGCTGCAAGTTTCAAACAACAGTTCAATCTTTGCTAAAGTGTGAGGTTTGAAGGACCACGTCATGGGTTTGCGCATCTTGAAAAGTTTAGCTTAAATTTTTCAAGTTCATCTTTTGCAATCCGTGTCAATCTTCTCCATCTTAACCATCGTTGTTTTTTTATGTTTTATTATTATCTCCGTCTTAAGTGTTTTTCTATCTTAGTAAACTATTATTTTCAGGTTTCCTTGAGTTTAAAGGTAATTTTGTAGGTGGCCAAAATAACTCAAAATGCCATGACTGAGTTCCTTTAAAACTACTTCACATGAAGAGAAATAACTAGATATCCCTAGTTAAAGGAAATTAAGTTGGAATTCTACTTAAACAATTACATTATTCGCTGTCTCTCCTATAACCTCATGGTAGTCTCAGGCTCATAATCGTCAATCAGTAAAATTCAATAATATACTAAATCAAATGCTGCAATCTGATTGGCTGAGGTATCATACACTGTTGCAGTTGTGTGACCTGTTGTGGCAAGACGTGTGTCTGAGAGCTCTGTGAACTAGAACGATGTTCCTTTAGTCAAACCCTTCATAGTTTAGTAGATAATCAAAAGGCTTTTTAAGCCAACTCGTGATAATTGTAGCGGACATGTTTCATGTTCTACATGTAACAAGGGTGGTTCAAAAGGATTTTGAGGAGTTTGTATGTTGCGTGACATAGCATAAATCTTACAGCAGTTATAAATTTACAAACAATCATTAAGCTTATTTACTGTAGGTGGAACACTTGAGCTGTTCGGATTGTAACAGCTACTGATAAAGTAATAGCTAGTAGTGAGTTAAAAAACTACATGTATTATGTACAAATACTTAATAGTTAAAGTAAGTAAACAGTATTCTGCAACAAATTGCCCTGAGTTACATGACTTGAACATCCGTACAATTAATTTTAATAATGTCGAAATATATTTAGTATTAACCTACTAGCATTCTATCACGAATGCCGTTCTCTGATTGGCTACGCTACTCACTATCTATTCTGTGATAAATAGTGAGTAGCGTAGCAGTGTACACTTGCTAACAAAATGACGGCCGCTTCTTGGCGCTTTCGAAGTGTCTGTGAAGAAGAGTTAGACAAAATGTTTGAACTACTAGTAGATTTATACTAAAACAATTAGATTATTCGCTTTCGATTTCTATGCGTGATAGTTGACTCGGGCTGTGCCCTCGTCAACCATCTTGCGATAGAAATCTCAAGCTGATAATCTAATTCTTTAATATAAAAAAAAACTGGATAAGGAAGTGATGGCAGTTCACTAATTCCCAAACATTAGCTAACAGGTTATCATCATGAAAAATGAGTATTTCCTGTCATGTTACAACTGCTCCAAGGTTTACTTGATTTAACTCTTATATCCTTAGATTGCTGCTTTCAGGTAGCATTTTTTGAATCAAGGAAACTGAATGAATGCTTATTTACATACAGTGAACTCCTAATTTTACTAACCTCCAAGGGAAAAATAGTTAGAAAAATCGGGGGTAAAAAATCGGACTAAAACGGCATTTTGGTTCCAGTAATCGGATGGCTAAAAAGATTGAGGGTTAGGGAAATCGGGATGCCCACTGTGATTTGTGTTTTAAGATTTAAGGGACGACTTTTGTTTTCAGAAGATTATATTGATATAAGTCAGGTCTGAGTCGAGGAAAAAAAACAAAAACCAAACACAAAGAACAAAAAAAAAAACAAATTGCCCACTTAAAATTTGTGATTTGTTTATGTAGGTACCAGATATTAAAAAAAATCTATGAGACCTAATTCCCTTATTTCCACACCTTTATCACACCTTTATCTTCCCAGTGATTGCCTTCTCACTTGTACCAATTCAACACCCAGATACTGCCATTTAAAACAACAGTCCAACCGAATGGAATCAAACTAAGAATAAGCCCACAAGTACGCATTGCCGACCTATTTTTCAAATAGTGGAGGTGTGATTACATTTGCTCCACTTGCGTGTATCAAATAGGAGGAGAGTGTCAGAATGAACATGCAAGGTGAATAAAATAGGTTGAAAATTTACCCGGTGTGAGGTCATATCAAGAAATCATTGTGACAGCTTTAACCTTTCAGAGTGTCCACTAAAACTATTAGACTACCCTTCATCATTTTCTCTGAGCAATAGTCACCTCGGCTATGCCTCATTGACAATTCGCTTTTAGTATAAATCTATTAGTGTTCTATCACGAATGCCGTTCTCTGATTGGCTACGCTACTCACTTTCTATTCTGTGATAAATAGTGAGTAGCGTAGCAGTGTGCGCTTGTTAACAAAATGACGGCCGCTTCATGGCATTTTCGAAGTGTCTGTGAAGAGGATTTCGATAAAGTTTTGAACGACTAGTAGATTTATACTAAAACAATTAGATTATTCGCTCTTGATTTCCATGCGTAATAGCTGACTCGGTTGTCAACTATCACGCGACAGAAATCTTGAGCTCATAATCTAATTGTTTAATAGAAAAATTCTGGCTCGTAGTCTAATGGCCAATTCCCTCTGATCTACATGTATGAGACATGTCTGCAGGGAAATACTGTAGCTGTATTCAACATCTTGGACTGGATATTTTTTTGATTAATACCACATACAAATATATGCAGAGAAATAACAGAAATCACTATTTGAAAGAAATTTAGCCAACATTTTACTCAAACAATTAGATTATTTGCTCTTGTATTCTATGAGGCCTGCGGCCTTAGTAACAAACTGAATTACTTTATAGAAATCTCGCGCTCAGAATCAAATTGTTTAAAATCAGGTAAATGTGTGTACACAAGGAGCTAGTTAAGCTTTGAAAATGTGAACAACTTCCTGTTTTGGCATTATTGTTTTTTGGTCTGATAGACTGGTCAGTAGGTTACGCCTACTCAGGCGTAAGCTTCTTAATGACTGTTTTATTTAATATTTACTCAACATTTGTCTTCTTTTTAAGTTATCATTGTTATGTGTTTGGCTTTCTGCGTTTTTAAATTTTGTAATGTAACATTGACTCTGAAAAGCCCTGTGGGGACGAGCCAATAAAGTATGTATGCATGTTATGCTAAAACAATTAAACGACTCATTGTCGGTTTCTACTGTCTTTAACCATTGAATTGGGGCCTTGCCCCCGTCAACTCTCGGCAGATAAAAAAATTGAGCTCACTGTTGAGGTGTTAAATAAATGCCCATGCAAGAATGTACCACTACCAAGTAATCAGTTTTGACCAATTACAACATAGGAATATTTAAGTGATGAATTATGACAGTTCATGGAAAAAGCAGTGTCAAGTAGAAAGTCAAATGAAATTTCAGTGTAGCCCAAACAAACAAGACTAAGTTGGACCACAGAACATTATCAAATTAACGGAATATTAAGGAGAATCTCACATTAATTCAGAGTTTTTGATTTGCCCAAAGAAACGAAAAGAAATTAGGAAAGAAACGAAAGAGAAAAACAAGGACAAGTGAACAACGTGTAACAAGCAAATCCACCGTAGCAGCACAGCAATTCCACTAAAGCGACAACATAATGACAAGAAAAACCTATAATATTTTTCCACGTTCTCTCTGAAGGTTCGTGTTTAGTTTCTCTACAGTGTAACTGTTATACTTTCCCCCTCCTCTAATGCTGAACTGTGGTTTCAAAGAATGTTGACTAGTACTCAAAGGGTGTTGACTCATTCGTGACTGTCTGCTACTGCTCTTTCTGTTTCATTCCCACTTTTTTTCCACGTTATCCTAAGTACACCACTTCCATTAGTGCCAGTTTCATCTCCATTCTCCGGCAGTACCTCCACTCTATTGTACTCTATGCATCTGGATTTTCCAATTGCTCTATCACATGATTCTCCGTCTCAGGTTCCCTACTGCACCTGCCTCTGGTCCAGCCACTGTTTTCACTGTCTCATCTTCTGCACTCATTTCTGTTTCATTCCCACTTCCTTTATCAACAGGAAATGAATTAAGCATTGCCTGGCTTGCATTTCAATTACCTTGTGAATCCCCCTGACTGCACCTCCCAATCTGTGGTTCCCCATTAGTCTGAGGTATTTGTATAAAGTTAGTGGTGCCTGATAACTGATATATAGCAGAATCCACACGAAAATCAGATCTGTGCAGAAGATCCTCAACAAACCATGTTTCTAAAGGACCATAAAAATATTGTACGCCATGGACTGATACTAGGTTCAATTAAATCATCTGGAGCCATTATGTCCTGAACAAGTTGCTCTGCAGCCTGCATGTGATACTGAGGCAGCCCATGTGATGTTTTCTTAGTAGGAGTAGCCTCCTCAGTGTTTATGCAGTGAGTCAACAAACTGGTTCTGCCAAAACCCCCAGCCAATGATCCTGGCTAAATATGTCAATGAACTCTGAGGGCATCGATAAAGTCCTGAACATTCTGGAACATCAACAATTATGAGAAAAAATATACAAAATTAAATAAAGGAATAACCAAAAAGACGATTAAATAAAAAATAAAAATAAATTGGTATCAGCTCTGAATATGAAGTTATGGTTTGGTACACATGTACATTTATGGTGCAGAGCTGTTAAAAAACAAGGAAGTCCCATCTGGCAAATTAATACACCACCAATGCTTGAGTAGTCTGAACTAGTGAACTAGTTTAAACAAGAAAACTATACACTGTGTTTAACTATGGGAAATCGTGAAAATGCATACCTTTGACGTAATGAATTGAAATAAGAAATCAGAACCTTACATAAACTGTTTATTGTGCCATATGTTCAAACGCCACCATCTTGGTTTTCATGCATGAAGAACAAATCTGGTAAGAATATAGCAGGCCGCTACCCCGGGGACAGGTACTCTCAACAACGACAACAGCAACAACAACAACAAAACAATATGGTGGCAATCGACCTCTTTAACCACAGCAAAAAATTAGGTGGTGGCCAACAACTGGCAGGAATGGATGTGACGGGATAGCTTCTGCATTCCCTATTGACATCGCTACTTAAAGGGTTAAAGTCTTGAGCCTTCACTCATTTGTTTTTGTTTTTTTTGGCATATTTGAAGTTTGTGTTATCATTTTAGTCTTTTCTCTTTTTTGGTTATTTCTTTATTTAATTTTAGGTATTTTTCTCATTATTATAATTTTGTGATGTTCCAGAATGTTCTGATGTATTCCGGAATGTCCGGATTTTATCGATGGCTCTCTGAGAGTTATTCTTGAGTTTGACTGAGCTGCTCTGATGTTAACTATGATTTAGACAAGTTAAGACGGTTTCCACTGGAAGTTCGAGCAATTATCGGCAAAAACTAACCATGATTCTTTGCGTGACTTTGGTGTTTCCCTGCATTTGGGATCGTTCGGTGTGAGAAGATTTATAATTTTTGATATCATGGTGTAAAGTTGTCTGCAGATACAAGATGTTCTTAATTTACCTTCGTGGTTACTTTTCTTACCTTTCGATTGTTCGGGGAGGGTCATTGCAATTTCGTCGAGGGCTTTCTGAACACAACAATGGCAGTAAGTGACGATCACTGTTGCGAGCTTGTGGGTAGAAAGAATCCCGCCTGGAGACATTTTTGTACTACAGCAAGATGTATTTTGAGAAACAGGAATTTCCCCATCATTTGAGCAGTAAGTTAAAGTTTATTTTCCTTCTAGGTATAAATCTTGCATTTTTGTGGAAGAGGAATTGTGCTGAGTTTCGCTGAATAGCTATTTTTGTCTGTTACAGAGTGCTTGCTTTGTCAACACCCACGCCAATAAAACTCGTGTCTTAATGTGATCATATGGTTTGTCCCCTTAATTCTGTTCTTCCTCTTATGTCATCGATTACTGTTGCTGTTCGTTCCCGTAATTTTCAAAACAAAAGCTACTGAAAGGTCATTGTAATCTGCATCAAATGCACTTTTTGCTTGTGTTCGATCGGAATGGGCTTGTAAACAATTGATGCGTCAGAGAAAACCTTAACAAGTGCAAAACCAACACTTGGATTCACCTCGACTATTTTTCTTCTAGCAATAAAGTAAGTTTGTACTGAATATTTGGACATTATTTGATCGCCGTTGCTATGACCCCGCCGCGATGACCTATTTCTAATGGGAGTCAACAGGTCACTTTGCTGTCAGCTCTTCGTGGCAGAAACCACCTCACCTCTTCTTCTGTATCAGACTTAGTTAAACCCTGAAAGGAGTTTTATTACTGACAGATGTAAAGGTGATTTTTTTAAGATCAGTGGAAGTGTGTTGGCCGAAAAAACGCGCCATAGCGATTTCTGTTTAAGTTTGTACTTGATTATGTAGAGAGTAGTGCTGTAATATTCTTTCAAGCTACGACTATCGACCGTTTAAAACTAAAAAATATCCTGTTTGGTGGCAGTTACCAAATTAGATCTTTTATTTTATGGTTCTTAATGTATTCCCCTTAATAAGAGAGTTAAATTTGTCCTAGTATGAGTGACCCCGCGAGAAAAATCTCAATGTCGGTTTTGTTGTTTAGGGCTCTACTGATACCAAATCGCCACATCACATGCAGATCGAAAGATTTGTTGGCGTCAGTTGCATTCCAGCCTTTTTGGTATAAACCCTTAGAACCCTGTAGCACTGTCATATTATCTTTAATTCTCTACTTTTTGAGTTATTATCAGTAGAATACTATGAAGAATTGGGAAATGTTTTGATCAAATATTTCTCTCCTAAGACATTTCCCGCCATTTTATGACCATGGATGCGTCCAGCATGACGAGCACGTAGCTAACTGCCGACTGCATTTCGTGGTTGTTGCTTCATTATGCAAGCCAAAAAGTGGGTAGTAAAAAAAGTGAAATTATTAACCCGAGTCTTGTATTGGAGAGTGACGTTCTATAATTGTTTTCACTTATTTGTATTTACGTTTTTCGTGACGTGTAGCAGAATCAGGAAAAAACCACCGCTGAAAAAGCCGCAGAGGTTGGTTTTTAAAGATGATGAGGAAAGGTAAATTACAGAATGGATGAAGCTAAACACGTGCCTGCTTGTTACCCTAAAGGACGTTTAGGTGATTTTTTTTGCACATGAACTCTATTTCAGAACCCCAGAAGGAGCTTGAGGAGTTGAGAAGAGAGGAGCGTGTTCAGAAGTTAGAACGGGAACACATCAAGAAATTAACCAAAAAAGAAAAAAATAAATTTGTAATTTTTGTGTCAATCAGATTGCTACGGGCCCCACAACATGGTTCTTGTGTGTGATTCTTCGTATAGCCTCTGTCATAGCAGTGAGGTTTGGAACGAAATGGGCCACGGTATTTACTAATCCAAGAAAGCTTGTTGCTTCTGTGGCTGTGCTGGGCAGTTGCATTTGCTTGATTGCATGTATACGATCCTTGTCCGAGGATACACCTTGTGCTGAGATGTGGAATCCATAATAGTCCAGTTCAGTGACTCCAAATAGACACTTAGCTGGGTTAACTGTGAGGTTTTTCTCTTGGAGATGTAGTAATACATTTTCTAAGGATCTGTCATGCTCCTCCTTATGGTACCATGTACGAGAATGTCGTCAGCAATGTTCCTCACATTATGGCATCCCTCAAGGACCTGCCCAATTACATGTTGGCATATCTCAGAGCCTACTGATGCTCCATGTGGCAGATGTTTGTAATGGCGGGGCCAATGTGTGTTTTGAATGTTGTCAGGTGGCGAGATAATTCAGCCAGTTCAATTTGGTGATAACATTCTTTGAGACCAATTTTGGAAAAGAACTTGGAGCCGTTTAGGTCTTGTAGAATTTCTTCAGATGTTGGGTATGGGTGGTGTGTACGGCAAAGAGCCTCGTTGGGTTTACACATGTTAACATACAGTCTTACATCACCATTTGGCTTATCGACAATGACGAGTGGTGACACCCATTGTGTTCAACCTGAGACCTGTTCAATGATATCTTGATTGTCAAGCTGTTTCAACTTGGCTTCCACCCTCGCACGTTAGTGTAAGGGTGTAGGACGGGAATTATGTATGACTGGTTGTACAGTTGGATCAATATTCAGCTCGAGTTGGTAATCTTTTAGTTTCCTGATCTTGCCACTAAACACGGCTGGGAACTTCTGTAAAAGGGACTGGTATTCACCATGTAAAGGTGGATGTTCAGTTGTGGCAGAAGCAGCAATAGGCAACATTCCCAGCCGGGTTGAGGTTTCACGACTCAGGAGACAACCAGCATTCCGTGCTTTGAGCACCAGGAACCTTGTCAGATCCATCTGCCCAGATTGAGTGTTGATCAGTCCAAAAAACGATCCAGCAAGGGGAACTGGCGCAGGGTTATCTTCTTCATAAGGGCGAAGTTTCACATTTGTGGGTTTTAAGGGTACTGTTTTTACAGCACTGATATGTTTGCTGGCAAAAATATCTGGAAATTATGCAGCTTTGTTAGTCATAATGCCTCTTGTCAGTATTATTAACAACCAGATTATGGAAGTCGAAGCCATGAATTTGACTGCCTGTAATTTGGCTCAGAAGCTACTTAGTTTGGAAGACATTGAAGGAGGCAAATTTGATGTTGTCTTTGCATTGGCAGAAAGTGACACAGATAGCCGATTCCTACAATCACCGAAGAAGAACACTACTTTCAGTAGCAGTTTAGTGGCTTGTGTTGTAGATGAGTCACATACAGTTGAAATGGGAACAAGCATTGCAGGCCAACTGAGAATCGTTGTTAGAAGCAATCACAGTTATCCCAACGTTCTTCAGAGATTCACTCAAGACAACTCCGAATATTTATTTTCTTGCCGACGGTTTATATATACTGGTATTTACACAAGCTTTTACTACACAGTTGCCACATCTTACTTTTAGATTCACCTGGCAAACTCTCTTTTCCAACCTCTGAAGGTCTTCATTTTCTTGCGCAAAAAAATATAAACTAGTGAGACAATCTCAGATAGTGCGTAGTGCAATTTACAGTAATCACATGGGTCCTCACCCATGCCGTTCTCTTCCTTGGTGGTCAGCAAGGCCTTTTCCTCTTGCAGAATACGAGCGGACAAAAACTTGATAAGACATAATCTTAGCATTGTGTATGTTTCATGTTTGTATTTTCTTTCACGGCCCAAAAATAACTTAGAACTACCGTTTGTCAAGACGGCTTTGAATTTCATTGTGGTGTTTTACGCTGAGTTTCAGTAATTTTAAATTCAACAATACGGAGAAGTGGCAAATATGACAATTTTACTTCTCACGCCAATGTTTGTAACTTGACACTTTTGTTTCCCTCGCCAAGGTATGCAACATGATACCCTTGTTTCCTCAAAAATATAAGAAAGATGTGTATTTTTTACTTACTGCTGAAGATAAATGGAGTAAAGCTAAATATCTGAGAAAAATCAAAGAGGAACGATTTTGTTTTATTCCAAATGTAAATTTTCATTTCTCAGATAACAAGAACTCATCTAATAGACCAATTTCGATATATTAATATTCAGCCTAACACAATAGACCTCAGAAGGAGGCTCTGGGGAATAAATCCCACAAACTCTGTATTTATTCCCCAGAGCCTCGTACTGAGGTCTATTGTTTTATGCTGAATTTTAATATATTGAAATTGGTCTATTATGAAATAAGCACGTCCATTCATGGAACAGTGCGTTCTCATTCACATCAAACTAATATACAATGCTATCTATTAATACAACTGAGAAGCGTTTCAACGAGAATTATTTAAGGTAGAGATCGTTACTTGGTTGAAATTATATCCTACATTAGTGAGAGAGTCACATCAAAGACTGATGAAATTAATTGGTGGTTTTCATTAAGTGCCACGAAATCTGCGGCAATAATTGCCAAGTTTCTTGTGTCAAAAATCTACTAGTTCTACATGTAACTAAGGTGGGGAAGTTTCGGCTGAACATGAACTTTTTGCTTCCTTCATAGAAGAGGAAATAAACAAGCTGCTAAGGAGAAGCATTCTTTATTTGAACCCTGGCAAACACACAATAGTTATAAAACAGCAGATGAAATTTCTTAAATCGAGCCAGGGGTGATTCCAGAAGATACGCAGTAGGTAATTCCTCTCAAATAAAAGTGACGATAGATTTTTGTTCAAACTTTGTCCACTGAACATTTGTCATATGATAACTTCAATTTTGAAATAAAAAAGGGGGGTGTCCGTGATCATTAAGGAGCAGTGAGGCATTGAAAATGCCCCATTTTGGCATTATTTAATGCTTATTATAAGAATGCATTCCCAGTAACTGTAAAATCTTTAAGAGCCCAAACTCATAAAAACATGCATTAAACTACAGTCAATGCATTGTGTCGGACACAAATAAACATTTTAAGTTTGATTCACACAGAAAGCTAAATCCTTGATTAAAAATTTGAACCAAATTTCTTGACGTGGTTACCAAACTGCAAAATATAAAAGACCACTGAGAGTGTATCTGCTATTTTTCTTATTTATTCAATTTTCTTATAAGAAATGATTTGGAAATACATGAGACAAGAAATATAAGTGATAGAAACAGACACTGCAGATCAGGATGCTGCAGTGTCTGTCAAACAACAACTTAGAGATCTTAGCAGCAAGGTGCAAAAGACCATCCTACCCATGTTTACTAGCCGCAAGCTTAAACAAGGTCTAAGCCTACATGAGCCCAAGCCTAACATCGTAACCCAGGAATACCTTGTTTATTTATTCAAGTGTGACCTGTGTGATGCAGGTTATGTTGGGAACACAAAGGGCCACCTTCACACGCGCGTTGAGGGACACCGTCAAAAGATGTCATCTATTTACAAGCATTATTCCAAAGAACATAACACTGCTGTTCTGACCAATTTCTTAGCACGCTTCAATGTAATTAAGAAATGCACAAACAAATTTAACTGCCTTGTTAATGAAATGCTGTGTATTCAAGATCTTAAACCAGCACTGAATGTGTAGTCTGACTCTCTTCGTGCTAAAATATTCATGTAACTAGCTTGGCACTCCTTTATGCAAATTCGCTTCAACTTAGCCTCTTCACAAACCGCTTTTTATCTTTAATTATGTAACCTTGATAATGGCGCAAGATGTGTCGAATAGTCGGGGTGCCCACGCTAGGAAAGGGGGTAAAAAAATGATTTCGTTTACTTGACAAGCTGGCAAACTTTGACTCACCCAGCAATGTTCTTTAGACCTTAGGGAAAAATAATGGGGTGGCAGTGGAGCTGGCCAAGTGGGCCATGGTAATTTACAGCAACACAAAGTACACCCCTCCTGAGTATCTGTGTGTTTTTTAAAGTGATTTTTACAACAATCTGGGACGAGGGGTGAAATAGTTTATGACCCATAGCCATCAACAGATTTTGTCTAATAATACAAAATTTTCACAGGATAGAGTTCATGCCTTGGATAACATGATGATGGTTATAATAAGTCACGTGATCAGATTATGACGTCATAAAATTGACAAAAACGGAGAAAGTCAATATGGCTGAGTACATTTTATCTGTACACACAATCTTAAACATCTTTTTGGAGAGGCCATTTACATTTGTTCTTATTTTTGTATAAAGTTCCTTACACTTATCAATTAAAAACTATTGAGAAAAATATCACAATTTAGACAGAAGATACGAGGCATTTTACACCCATAATAAAATAAAAATCTTATTACTGAAGCTTAAATTGCCTGTAGTATTGGAAAGTCCCGTCTCTGAATTTAAAAACAGGCTTATAACTTATCTACATGTACGTCTCTCTCAGGGAAAAATAAAAGTTTACCCCGCTAGATCTGGTCACTGCACCCATTTAGTAATCATTTAACCTGTGTTTTCCTCGTTCGTGAACGTGAGGGGTCGTTCATTGTGTCCCTACCCACGTATCCTCAAAAGTATTTACTTAATAGTAATCAAACTTATATGGTAAGTAGAGTATTCAAAACTGTTTAGTAATTAGCGCTTTTCAATCATGTCGTTATTGCACACGTGAATGACATCACAATTCAAATAATACAAAGGGTTAAAGCTCCTTGTCTTCGTCATTTTCTTGGAGGTTGCTGCATTCATTTTCACAAGTGCAATCAGCCATGGCAAGAACATCTTACATTGCATTCCTTCTTACTCCTGCACACAGTCAGTTCCGAGAGATTCTCTGAAGCTGGATCTTTCTCCATCAATTTGTGAACAAGATGTCCCCACTCATCCTTAGTCCACCCATTTCCATCTGGTAATGTTAGTGAAAGCCTCCTGTCTCGGGCATGTTTCCAAATGAAGCATTGATAGTTGGCCCTTTTGACATATACAATACACTAGCTCCAGTAGGTGGAAGTTTGCTGCTTTCCAGGTGTTTGTTGGTAAAAAGCTTGTACCTGAGATGATTCAAATTTGAAGTAGGAGACTGATAAATTTGAAACAAACAGTCAACGTTTCATCGCTCGTGACTGTGCAGTCTGTACCCAGGTTCTTCAGTCCAACAGGGTCATCTTTATGTTTCTTCAGTGTAGTGAGCCCTTCCTTTCTGCTTATGCCGTTTAGGTTACTCGTGGAATCACATCCTGTCAAAACATGCATGGCCGGTAAAATATTCCACACATATGGACCCACAACCTCGTGCATGGGAATGAACCTTCTGTTTCCTCCAGTACCTGTGTGGAACCAATGCTTGAATGGACAGTTGGCTGAAGTAATACCAACATAAAACTGCTACATCTGTGTCTGGAGAAAAAACGATGATCCTCTTGGAAGAATTGATGTCTGATGACTGGTTTGCACACAGGCGGTCCAAGCTCACAATGTGAGGATTTTTTTTGTTTGTTTGTTTTTTTGATCTTTATGCGAACGTTCAGCGCGCGAAACGTGACACGGTTACCGCCGACATCTACTATTACATAACGACCGAGTTTGGTTACGCGAAACGTGACCTTCGCCTTGCAGTATGTGGTGGTGTTG